>Ga0134092_1000250_pt1 | contig 56778 bp, 59 predicted proteins | sample 3_6taG_FD_94454 | JGI IMG/M metagenome (GOLD analysis project Ga0134092, IMG submission 94454) | Switchgrass degrading microbial communities from high solid loading bioreactors in New Hampshire, USA - 3_6_20_6_A3 metaG | ecosystem: Engineered > Bioreactor > Semi-continuous > Anaerobic >... | reverse complement strand
TGGCAAAGTAAATCAATTATCTCGAGTGCTTAGAAGCTTAAGAGATGGCGGCTATATTATATGATTTGCCAAATACTGAGGGTTAATATGCTTATTAAAAACCGAGAACAAATTGACACCGTCAATTATTTATCAAATATTGAATCATGAAAAAAAATATTATATAATTTCAGCTATATATTGATTTTGCGAATCATAAAAATATAACAAGTATTAAAAATATTTAGCAAATAGAATAGTTTCTGAAAAGTTAAAAAATTAGGAAAAATAGAAGGGAATTTTGTACTGATGTAGAATATATAAAAAATTAAAAATTTATTATAAATTTTTTAGTAGGGGGTGATTGCTGAAATTATATAGGTGTTTTTTCATATCTAAAAAATATTAAAAGAAGGAGGTCAAAAAATGGAACAAGAAAAAAGAGGCACATGGGCGTCTAGTTTTGGTTTTATTATGGCAGCTGCCGGTTCAGCAGTAGGATTAGGTAACCTTTGGAAGTTCCCCTATCTGGCTGGTATGAACGGCGGAGGAGCATTCGTTCTTATTTATTTACTAATTGTTGTTTTTGTAGGATATACTATTATGTTAGGTGAAATGACTATAGGTAGAGCTACACAATTAAATGCATTGGGTGCCTACAAAAAACTTAACAAAAAATATACCTGGGTTGGTGCCGCAGGTGTTTTAGCTGGATTCCTGATACTATCATTCTATAATGTTGTTGGCGGATGGGTTATTAAATACATCATCCAATTTGTAATGGGTGGAGTAAAAGGTGATGCTGCAGAATACTTCGGCGGATTTATAACATCATCTTTTGAACCTGTAGTATGGACTGCAATATTTGCATTGTTTACTGGTTACATCGTATGGAGAGGTATCTCAGGCGGCATTGAGAAATATAGTAAGGTATTAATGCCTGCTTTGTTTATACTTCTTTTAGTAGTTGTTATCAGGTCTGTTACACTTCCTGGTGCAGGAGCAGGTTTAGAATTCTATCTAAAACCTGATTTATCTAAATTGACACCTGCAGCAATAGTTGCAGCATTAGGTCAGGTTTTCTTCTCACTGAGCTTAGGTATGGGTTGTATGATAACCTATGGAAGCTACCTCAATAAAGATGAAAACCTTGAAAAGGACGCATTTATAGTTCCTTTAATGGATACAAGCGTTGCATTATTAGCAGGTTTCGCAATACTACCTGCAGTATTTGCATTTGGTTATGAGCCTGGAGCAGGTCCTGGACTTATGTTCATCACATTACCTTCAATATTTGCATCTATGCCTTTTGGAACCATATTCGGAATATTGTTCTTCCTATTGGTATTGTTTGCAGCAATAACATCATCCATTTCTCTTCTTGAAGTTTGTGCCGCTTACTTCATAGATGAATTTAAGTGGAGCAGGACTAAAGCTACTTGGTTTTTGACAGGTATAATATTCATATTAAATATTCTATGCTCATTATCTATGGGACCCTTGTCACACGTATTAATATTCGGCAAGAATTTCTTTGATTTATTCGATTACATTACCTCGAACATATTATTGCCATTAGGCGGATTCATGATGTGCATATTCATAGGCTATGTATGGGGTATAGACAAAGCTGCTGCCGAAATTATGCAGAATGGCAAATTCCCATTTAAGTCAAAAGGTTTCTGGACAATAGCTATTAAATTTATTGCACCAATAGCTCTGTTAATAGTTTTCTTAAATATGATGGGAATTATTAAATTCTAATTAATCAAAGAAGCGGTCTTCATTGACCGCTTTTTTTCATGTTATTTATCATTTCTTCATTTGGAGTTATATATATAGTTTTATATCTTTCATATATAACTTTACCTGGTTTTGCACCGGAAGGCTTTTTGACATTTTTCTTTTGAGTATAATCAACGGGAACATTAGATGACAGTTTTCCTTTGCTAAAGTATGCTGCTAAATTAGCTGCCTCTATCAAGGTATTATCGTCGGGATCTCTGCCATCTGTTTTTACTATTACATGGGAACCGGGCAAATCTTTGGTATGAAACCACAAATCATTTGCAGAAGCAAGCTTTAGTGTCAAATAATCATTTTGCAGATTGTTTTTTCCAACATATATATCAAAACCTGCTGATGATTTGAAATGCAGAGGTTTTGAAGGTTTTTCAGTAGCCTTTGGGCCTTTTTTGATTTCCTTTTTGCTCTTAATGTATCCTTCCTGTATCAGTTCCTGCCTTATTTCATTTATCTCAGCTTCATTCTGGATTTTGCTCAGGCTGTCCTGTATGCTCTCCAGATAGGTTATTTCATCAATAACCTGTTTAATTTGTTCCTCTATGATATTTTTGGCTGCTTTTGATTTATTATATTGCTTATAATATTTCTGAGCATTGTCACTGGGTGATAGCTTGGGATCCAGTATTATTTCAATATCTTCTCCTTCAAAACTGTAAATATTAGGCAGTATTGCTTTCTCCTGACCTTTTTGCAGTCTGTATAGGTTTGACATTATAATATCGCCGCATAACCTATAATATTCAGAATTCTTTGCTTCAGCTAATTCGGATTCCAGTATTCCCAATTTCTTTTCGCATCTTTCCAGTCTGGCCTTTAATAATCTGTTTAAATCACCGGATTTCTGCTTTATTCTATCCTGAAGATCCTTTTGATAATAAAACTCTTCTATAGCTTTGCTGATACTGTTAGTTTTAATGAACTCATAGCTATTATAAATATTTAATATTAATGGAGAAAAATCAATATTTTTTGATCCATTCTTTATTATATTTGGAGTAAAATTAATATTTTTTACTTGCTCCATTAGGATATTGAATTCTCTGTATAAGGCATCAGTGCTGTTTGCGTCAAGCTCTTTTATATCAGAATCTGCATCAATGCCTGCTCTCAAGCATACTTCCTGAGCAATGACGGGACTTATGCCATAGGAAGTTTTTACCAAGTATTTGTGTGCCTTAACACTTCCGGGTTCGGATTTAATTGACGATATAAACTCATCCTTGCTGACTGTTAATGGATCAAATTTTCCTGCTGATGGAGGACAAACATATTTAAAACCAGGCATAATGGTCCTTACACTGCTCATATCATTGCCTACTCTTTTTATGCTGTCAATTATGACTTTGCTTTCACTGTCAACAAATATAATATTGCTGTGACGGCCCATTATTTCAACAATCAATGATTTTTCTACGCTATAACCCATTTCATCTATACAATTGAATTTCAATTCAACTATTCTTTCAAGACTAGGCTGATTAATGCTTATAATTCTGCTGTTTGTCAGATGTTTTCGGAGAAGCATGCAAAATGCTGGAGCGGTTAGGGGATTACTTTTAGCAGCTTTTGTAAGATGCATTTTTGGGTACATGGGACTGGCTGAGATAACAAGTCTGTAATTTGCTTTATTATTTCGTATATTAATATATAACTCGTCTTTTTCAGGCTGATATATCTTTTCTATTTTTCCATCCAGTATGGTGCTTTGCAACTCACTGACTAGAGATCTTACTGTTATTCCATCAAAGGGCATGTCATTACCTCCTAGAATCTTCTCATTTGATTAAGACTAATAAGATTATAACAGAATTACATCAATAGATAAATCTTATTCATTTATTGCGAATAATATTTGATGATTATGTTAAAATTTATTAAAACTCGAATAGGATTTCATTTATATTTTGCTTGTATAATATTAATACATATATCTTTAATAATCTGGTATATGCTATAATACACAATAAGAGACTTGCGGGAGGAAAAAATATGAAGTTTTATAAGTATCATGGACTTGGCAATGATTTTATTATTTTTGATAACAGAGAGAGCAAAATAAAATTGGATCCGGATAATATAAGAGCTATCTGCCATAGAAATTATGGAATAGGTGCAGATGGAATCCTTTTGGTTGAAAACAGTCAAGATCAGGATATAAGGATGGTTATATATAATTCGGATGGAAGCCAGGCAGAAATGTGCGGAAATGCAACAAGATGTTTTGCCAAATATCTTTATGAAAAAGGAATTGTAAAAAAGGAAATAATTAGAATAGAAACTTTGTCAGGCGTAATAATTCCAGAGATGGAGATACAGAATGGAATCGTAACAAATATAAAGGTAAATATGGGAAAACCAATTTTTGATCCAAAAATAATTCCATGCAGTATTGATTGTGAAATAGTGAAAAACAAGATCATACATATTGGGGATATTGAATACAAAATAACAGCGATGCTTATGGGAGTTCCCCATACAGTTATTTTTAAGGATACTCTTATTGACGAAGATATAATAAATGAAGGAAAAGCTATTGAAGAAAGTTCATATTTCCCTAATAAAACCAATGTTAACTTTGTGAAAATACTGAGCAAAAATGAAATAGTGCTAAGGACATGGGAAAGAGGTGCTGGTTATACATTAGCATGCGGAACTGGAGCCTGTGCAAGTGTCGCCGCAGGTGTAATTAATGATTTGCTTGATGACAAGGTTTTGGTTCATCTAAGAGGCGGTGATCTTGTAATCAAATGGGATGGAGAGAATAATATATATATGGAAGGCGGAGCAACAGAAGTATTTTCGGGAGAGTGCGAGTTAGATTGCCGATGAAGAAATCTTTGGCATATTCTATTGTTTTTTTGAAAGAAATTATATAAAATTATATAGAACTTAAGAAAAAGGAAGATTTTCTAAATAGTATCTGGAAGGAATGATATGATGGCAAACAGCATGACGGGTTTCGGCAGAGGTGAATATACAGAGGATAACTATAGCTTTATTGTAGATGTAAGGTCAGTCAATCATAGGTATTGTGATTTTTCAGTCAGACTGCCTAAATCACTGTTGGGATTGGAAGACAGAATAAGAGAATATGCTTCATCTAAGATAAGTAGAGGTAAAGTTGATATATTTGTTAATTATGATTCCTTTGGTCAGGATGTTGATATAAAAATAGATGCAAATCTAACAAAATCATATATAAACTGTCTGAAAGTCATTAAAGATGAGTTTGGCATCAATGATGATATAAGCCTTTCATTACTGACGAGATTTTCAGACATTTTTAAAATTGAAAAAATCGAGAAAGAAGAAGATGAGATCTGGAGAATCCTGAAAACAGCATTGGAAATGGCTTTTGAAGAATTGAACAATATGAAGGAGAGAGAAGGGCAAAGATTAGCCGAAGATATAAAGATGAAACTTAATGACATCAAAAATGTTATTGATGTTATTGATAATAAGGCAGATAGTTTCGTAAAAGAGTATATGGTAAAGCTTAGGGAAAGAATTTTAGAATTAACACAGGGTGTTGCTTTAGATGAAAGCAGATTAATGACAGAAATTGCAATAATGGCAGATAAGAGCAGTATAGATGAAGAAATAGTAAGGCTTAGAAGTCATGTTGCAGAGTTTGAGAAAACATTAGATTCAAAATCTTCAATAGGAAGGAAACTGGATTTTATAGTACAGGAAATGAATAGGGAAGTAAACACAATAGGTTCAAAAGCAACTGATATAGATATAATTAATAATGTAGTTAATTTGAAGACTCAAATAGAGAAAATAAGGGAACAAATACAAAATATAGAATAATAGATTAGGAGGATTAATAATGAGCATTAAACTTATCAACATAGGATTTGGCAATATTGTATCGGCTAATAGGTTAGTTGCAATAGTGAGTCCTGAATCAGCACCAATAAAGAGAATTATTCAAGAAGCAAGAGATAGAGGAATGCTGATAGATGCAACCTACGGCAGGAGAACAAGAGCAGTCATAATCACAGACAGCGATCATATCATATTATCTGCAGTTCAACCTGAAACAGTAGCACATAGACTGGTAGGTAAAGCAGATGATGTTGATAAAGCAGATGAAGTCGAAGAAGATGTTCAGGATTAGTAAATAATTTATTGATAAGGTGAGACCGATGATATATAATAAGGGCTTGCTTATTGTCATCTCAGGACCTTCTGCGGTAGGTAAAGGGACAATATGCAAGGAATTGTTTAAGAGAAATATTGAAAACTTAGAACTCTCCGTTTCAGCTACTACAAGAAAGCCTAGGCCTAACGAAATCAATGGAGTAAATTATCATTTTATTGATGAAGAAACCTTCAGAAAAATGGTAGACCATGGGGAATTTTTAGAGTATGCCCAGGTTTATGATAATTACTATGGAACTCCAAAAAAATATGTGATTGAAAAAATCAATCAAGGAAAAGATGTTATATTGGAGATTGATATTCAGGGGGCAAAGCAGGTTAGAGAAAACTATAAAGATGGGATTTTTATTTTTATAATGCCTCCTTCTATTAAGGAACTTAAGAGCAGAATTTTAAAAAGAGGTACTGAAGCACAGAAGGATATAGAAAAAAGAATGAAATGTGCCTATGAAGAGATAGAACAGGCTAAATACTATGACTATATAGTTATTAATGATGATCTGCAAAATGCTGTGGAAAAAATTTATTGCATAATCCAAGCAGAAAAGTGCAGATTAAGTAGATACCAAATTGATTTGTCAGAATTCAAGGAGGAATTATAATGATGATAAATCCTACAATAAATAAATTGCTTGAAAAGGTAGATAGCAAGTATACTCTTGTTGTTGCGGTGGCTAAAAGAGCCAGACAGCTGGTAGATGGTAGTCCAAGTCTTGTTGAGACAAATTCTATCAAACCCGTAACAATTGCAATGTATGAAATTGCTGAAGGCAAATTGGAATGTGTCAGTGGTAAACAAAACAAGCAATCAGGTGAAACAGATGCTAAAGAGTAAAAATATAGTCTTGGGTGTTTGCGGAGGAATAGCAGCATATAAGTCTTGCGAATTAGTGAGCCGACTGGTGAAGGCTGGGGCCAATGTGGATGTAATTATGACTGAGAATGCTGTAAATTTTATCAATCCGCTTACATTCCAGGCTTTGTCTTCTAACCAGGTTATTGTAGACATGTTTAAAGAACCAAAGTACTGGGAAATACAGCATGTTTCTCTTGCAAAAAAAGCTGATTTGATAATTATTGCTCCTGCAACTGCCAATATAATTGGGAAAATAGCTAATGGAATAGCTGACGATATGCTTACTACCACAGTGATGGCAACCAAAGCCCCTATAGTAATTGCACCTGCCATGAACTGCAATATGTATGAGAATAAGATACTGCAGTCAAATATAAATCGTTTGAAAGAACTGGGTTATAAGTTTATAGAACCAGTAGAAGGCAGGCTTGCCTGTGGTGATGTAGGCAAAGGCAAAATGGCAGAGCCGGAAGATATAGAAACCTATATTATAAGTCTGCTGAGTCAAAAGAGAGATTTTGAAGGCAAAACAATTATTGTTACTGCAGGACCTACGAGAGAAGCCATTGATCCGGTACGATTCATATCAAATCATTCTACTGGCAAAATGGGCTATGCAATAGCCGAAAAAGCTGCTGAAAGAGGAGCTAAGGTATATCTTGTATCAGGGCCTACTTCTCTGGAAGCACCATCTGGGGTAAATCTTATTCCTGTAAGTTCAGCAAAGGATATGCAAATGAAAATTATGGAACATTTCCATGAAGCAGATATAATAATTAAGAGTGCGGCAGTTGCAGATTATGCTCCTACAGTTGTTCATGATCAAAAAATTAAGAAAAGCGGCCAAAATCTTTGCATAGAATTGGTGAAAAATCCTGATATATTATACGAACTTGGTAAAATAAAAGGTAATAAGATACTTGTTGGCTTTGCCATGGAAACCCAGAATCTTATTGAAAATGCAAAAGAGAAAGTTTTAAAGAAAAATCTTGATTTTATTGTTGCAAATGATTTGTTTACTGAAGGTGCAGGCTTTGCTTCCGATACCAATGTAGTAAAAATAATTGACAGAGAGGGAAATGTAGAAAGTTTGCCTAAAATGCCAAAATCCCAGTTAGCAGATTTGATATTGGATAAAATACTTACAATAAAGCGTACTTAAGTGCGCTTTTTTTCAAATTTATCAGATAGCAGCCAAGGCTTCATGGAATGGGGGAGGTGAGGTTATATGCAAGAACTGAAAATTGCCCAAGTTATTGTAGATAATAAGTGTAAAGAAACGGACAGAGAATATAGCTACTTAATACCGGAAGGAATGAATATAAGTATAGGACATAGAGTAATAGTACCGTTTGGTAGGTCAAACAAAAAAGTAGAAGGCTATGTTGTTGATATTAATAATAGCGTTGATTTTGACATAAGCAAATTAAAACATATAATCAGTTTGACCAGCGATGAGGTATTTCTTTCTCCAAATATGCTGAAACTGATTAAATGGATTCGGGAAAAATACCTGTGTTATTATATTGAAGCCATCCATGGTGCATTGCCTGCTAATATAAGAATCAAAAATACGTATATATATGAATTGGATAATAGCATTAATGGCATAGATTTACTGAAAGAAGGCTATCCGGAAATACTTACGGAGATAGTAGAATTTATAATGGAAAACGGGGATAGTGCCTCAAAGGAAGAATTAAGAGACTATTTCAATGATAACCTATTGGATAATGCGCTGAAAAAGCTTATAAAACTAGGGATACTGAAAAAGAAACAGATAATAAAGAAACAAGAGAACATTAAGTTTGACAAATTCGTGTACCCAAACAATAACCAGGATGTGAATATATCTGCTTCTGCAAAGAAGCAAAAATTGGTAATGGATTTGGTCTGCAATAATCCAGGTATAAATATAGAAGTATTAAAAAAGGATTATTCAATAGGACAGGAAACCATAAATTCCTTACTGAAAAAGGGATATATAAGAGTAGAAGAAAGGGAAGCTTACAGGCTTACGCAAGAGGAATTGCCTATAGAGGAAAAGAAAGTCCTTACTGCTGAACAGCAAAGGGCAATGGAAGAAATAAAAAAACATTTTGATGAAGGCAATCATGTACTACTTCATGGAGTTACAGGCAGTGGAAAAACAGAAATATACCTGCAGCTTATTGAAGAGGAATTAAATAAAGGCCGACAAGGAATAGTGCTTGTTCCTGAGATATCATTAACGCCGCAGATGATACGACGCTTTATAAGCAGATTCGGCAGTACTGTAGCTGTGCTTCACAGCGGACTTTCCAGCGGTGAGAAGTATGACGAGTGGAGAAGGGTAGCTGAAGGAAAAGCAAAAGTAGCTATTGGAGCGAGATCTGCCATATTTGCACCTTTTAGCAATCTGGGAATAATAATAATAGATGAGGAACACGAGAGTACATATAAATCTGAGACAAGGCCTAAGTATGATGCAAGAGAAGTTGCTATAAAGAGGAGTGAGATTGAAGGAGCAAAATTATTGCTTGGATCAGCCACTCCTTCCATAGAAAGCTATTATAAGGCTGTAAATAATCTAAACAGTATGAGATTGGTTTCTATAGATACAAGAGTAAACAGCAAAAGCATGCCGGGCATAGAAATAATTGATATGAGGGAAGAGTTAAAGTCGGGCAATAAGAGCATCTTCAGCAATAGGCTTGCTGAAGAAATAAATGATGTTCTAAGCAGTAATAATCAATTGATACTCTTTTTAAACAGAAGAGGCTATTCAACATTTGTTTCCTGCAGAAGCTGCGGGTATGTTGCCAAATGCCCAAATTGCAACATTTCCCTGACTTATCATGCCAAGGGTGACTATCTATCCTGCCATTATTGCGGATATTCAACATCCAATCTTAAGGTATGCCCAAACTGTAAAAGCAAGTATATAAAATACTTCGGAATTGGAACTCAGAGAGTGGAGAAAGAATTTGAAAAAACTTTTGGGGAAACTAATATATTAAGAATGGATGCAGATACAACTACAAGAAAAAACTCACATAAAATAATACTTGATAAATTCAGAAATAAAGAAGCTCAGGTGTTGATTGGCACACAAATGATTGGAAAGGGTCATGACTTCCCTGATGTGACCTTGGTAGGCATAATTACTTCAGATACTTATTTGAATCTACCTGATTTCAGGGCAGGGGAAAGAACATTTCAGATGGTGACTCAATCAGCTGGAAGGGCAGGGAGAGGAGATAAACCAGGAAAAGTAATAATACAATCCTATACTCCTCATCATTACAGCCTGACTCATGCGAAAAAACATGATTATGAAGGGTTTTATAAAGATGAAATAATGCTTAGAAAAGAGATGAATTATCCGCCATTTTCACATCTGGGACAGATAATTATCAGCGGATATAAAGAAGAGAAAGTTATAAAAGCTGCCAGGGAAGTGGGAGACTTGATTAACAACTTGATAAGTGATAAAAAGGATATTGAGGTCTGGGGACCATCTCCTGCCCCTTTATCTAGAATAAATAACAGGCACAGATGGCAGCTGGTATTGAAGGCTGATAAAGAAAGCAAGCTATTAGAATTGATGAAGGCTTTTTATAATTCGAATGCATTAAATCTCAGCGAGATAGGCATAAGTGTGGATATAAATCCTCTAAGTATGCTATAGTAATGTTAAGGTAATTGATAGGAGGAATATGATGGCTATAAGAGAAATAAGAAAAGATAACGATGAAATATTAAGAAAAGTATCTAAAAAAGTAGAGAAAATAGACGACAGGATTATAACATTATTGGAAGACATGGCTGAAACAATGAGAGCTGCAGAAGGAGTAGGCTTGGCTGCTCCCCAGGTAGGAGTGCTGAGAAGGGTAGTAGTTATAGATGTTGGCGAAGGGTTAATTGAACTCATTAATCCTGTGATAGTGTATGAAAAAGGAGAGCAGCTTAGAGAAGAAGGATGTTTGAGCATTCCTGGGAAATCAGGAATAGTAAAAAGACCAGAGAAAGTGATAGTAAGGGCTCTCAACAGAAAGGGAGAGACTTTTGAGATAACTGGAGAAGGTCTGCTGGCAGTTGCTCTTTGTCATGAAATAGACCATTTAAACGGAATACTATTTACTGACAAAGCTATAACTATAAATGAACAAGGAAGAGATTAACATGAGAATAGTTTTTATGGGAACACCAGATTTTGCTGTACCTAGCTTAAAGGCACTATATGAAAAGGGTCACGATGTCTGTGCTGTTGTAGTACAACCAGACAGGCCTAAGGGAAGGGGAAACAAAATGGTTTATCCCCCTGTAAAAACTGCAGCATTGGATTTGGGTATTCAGGTTTATCAGCCTGAAAAAATAAAAACTCCCGAATTTGTTGAAATACTAAAGGAATTAAAACCTGATGCAATAGTGGTGGTAGCCTTTGGACAGATCTTATCAAAGGAGATACTGGACATACCGCCTTTAGGATGCATCAATGTTCATGCATCATTACTGCCTAAATTAAGGGGTGCAGCACCTATTAATTGGAGCATAATAAACGGAGACAAAGTAACCGGTGTAACAACCATGTATATGGATATTGGTCTCGATACTGGTGATATGATTTTGAAAAGAGAAGTTGAGATTGGCGATGACATGAATGCCCAGGAACTTCATGACAAACTTTCAATTCTTGGCGCAGAAGTGCTCATTGAAACATTAGACAACATTGCCAATGGCAGAATAATAAGGGTAAAACAGAATGATAGTGAAGCCACATATGCTCCTATTTTAAAAAAGGATATAGGTAAGATTGACTGGTCTTTAAGTGCAAGAAAGATCAGGAATTTGATTAGAGGCACATATCCTTGGCCTGGTGCTTTTTCCTATTACAAAGGGAAAATGTTTAAGATTTTTTCAGCAGATGTTATAGATGAAGAAAAAGAAAACACAGAATATGGTGTAATAACTGAAATCAACAAAGATAATATAATTATAAGCTGTGGAAAAGGATTTTTAGCTGTTAAAGAGATTCAATTTGAAAATCAAAAACGAATGGATGTTGCTGCATATTTGAGAGGCCATAGTATAGATAAAAATACAGCATTGGATAGGGAGGGGTAAATATGTATTATGGATATGGATATGATCCAACATTTATTTTACTTATACCAGCTATGATCTTTGCTTTCTATGCTCAGACTAAGATAACATCCACATTCAATAAGTTTCTCAGAATAAGAAACAGTAATGGATATACAGGCTATGAAGTTGCCAGAAGGATATTGGATGCCAATGGTTTGTACAATGTTCCAATAGAAATGGTAAGAGGACATTTGACGGATCATTATGATCCAAGAACTAGAGTGCTGAGATTATCTCCTGATGTATATAATGGAACCTCAGTTGCTTCAGCCGGAGTTGCTGCTCATGAGTGTGGTCATGCAGTGCAGCATAGCGAGAGTTATGTACCCCTTGCGTTGAGAAATGCAATAGCTCCTATAGCTTCCATTGGATCTCAGGCAGCATGGTTTTTAATAGTTATTGCTTTTGTGTTGAATATGATGCAGCTTTTTGATCTTGGTATTTATCTTTTTAGTGCGGTAGTGCTGTTTCAGATAATTACTCTTCCAGTTGAATATAATGCAAGCAGAAGAGCAATAATTGCATTAGAAGAATATGGTCTGGTTGGAAGAGATGAAATATATGGTGCAAGGAAAGTATTATCAGCTGCTGCATTAACCTATGTGGCTGCTACAGTTACTGCAGCACTGCAGTTATTAAGACTTTTAATAATAAGAAGCAGAAGAGACTGATAGCTTTGCTATCAGTCTTTTATACAAGGAGTGCAATATATGAATAAGAATTGGGCAAGAGAAGAAGCATATCTGATACTAAACAACATAATTGGCAAGGGAGCATATTCAAATATTGAAATCAGGAAAAAGCTGAATAAATCAGATTTGGATAAACTGGATAAAGCCTTGGTTACTGAAATAGTAAACGGCACATTGAGAAATCTGATTTTCATAGATTGGGTTATTAATAAGTTTTCCAAAATAAAAGAAGAAAAGATAGCTTTAAAAATAAGGAATATTCTAAGATGCGGCATATATCAAATCATGTTTCTTGACAGGATACCAGATTCAGCAGTATGCAATGAAAGCGTTGAACTGGCTAAAAAGTATGGCAACAATGGTTCAGCCAAATTTGTGAATGGCCTGCTCAGAACCGTTGCTAGAAATAAAGATAGCATAGGTTATCCTGATAAAAAAGACTTGGTTGAATACCTTTCAATAAAGTATTCTCATCCTAAATGGCTTGTGGAGTTATGGCTCAATGATTATGGATCAGAGTTTGCAGAAGCGCTGATGGAAGGCAATAATCAGGTACCTCCTTTGACGATAAGAGTTAATATGCTAAAAACCAACAAGGATGAAGTTATCAAGGTCCTTAAAATGGAGGACATTACATATAGTGAAGGGTTATACAATGAAGAAGCTATAAATGTAAGAGGTACATCAGCCATTGAGGATCTTGAAATATTCAAAAAAGGATATTTTTCTGTACAGGATGAGAGTTCAATGCTTGTTAGCAAGATAATGAATCCAAAACCAGGCTGGATGATAATCGATGTTTGCAGTGCACCTGGAGGAAAGGCGGCACACATGGCAGAGATGATGAATAATGAAGGATTGATAGTTTCCAGAGACATTCACAAGCATAAACTTGATTTGATAGACAGAACCTGTAACAGGCTTGGAATAAATATTATAAAAACCCAATTATTTGATGCTCAGAAAATTGATGAGTCGTATGTGGGCAAAGCTGATGGAGTTTTAGTAGATGCACCATGCAGTGGTCTCGGTCTTTTTAGGAGAAAAACAGATTTAAGATGGAGGAAAAAGCCTGATGACTTGAATGAGCTTCCCAAACTCCAGGCTATAATATTGGAAAATGCTTCGAAATATTTGAAACCAGGTGGAATATTGATATACAGCACATGTACCCTTAATAAAAAGGAAAATACTGAGGTTGTAAATGACTTTTTAGCTAATAACAAGGATTTTTATTTGGATAATATAAAAAGCTTAATTCCTGAAAACTTATATGCCCCCGATGCTGAAAAAGGAATTTTAGAGCTGTATCCTAATATTCATAAAACAGACGGTTTTTTTATATCACGAATGATTAAAAAATGATGGAGTGGAGAAAATGGGAAAATCAGACATTAAGAATTTACTTGTTGAAGAGCTTGAAGAAGTAATGATAAAAAACGGTTTTCCAAAATTCAGGGCATCCCAGATTTACAGATGGATATATAAAGATGTGAATAGCTTTGAAGACATGAAAAATCTGCCTAAAAATGTAATAGAGTTTTTAAATAAAAACTTCTATATTGGGAGAGCTGTATTAATTGATAAACAGAAATCGAAAGACGGAACTGAAAAATACCTGCTGGGATTGCATGATAAAAATGCTGTAGAATGTGTATTGATGAGATATAAGCATGGATATTCCATATGTATATCAAGTCAGGTAGGCTGCAGAATGCAGTGCAGCTTTTGTGCTTCAACCGAGGGCGGCTTAGTAAGAAATCTCACTTCCGGAGAAATGGTAGAAGAAATTATGGCCACCGAAAGAGAAAGTGGCGTAAAAATATCAAACATTGTAATTATGGGTATAGGTGAGCCATTTGATAATTATGATGAAGTGATGAAATTTCTTCGGATCATAAACCATAAGGAAGGTGCAAATATAGGTATGAGACATATAACCATATCTACATCTGGCCTTGTCCCGAAAATCTATAGTTTTGCAGATGAAAATCTTCAATGTAACTTAGCCGTATCATTGCACAGTACCATCGATGAGGTTAGAAGCAGACTAATGCCTATAAACAGGAAATATAATATTGAAGAATTAATGAAGGCTTGTGATTATTATATTGATAAGACTAACAGAAGAATTACATTTGAATATGCATTGATAAATCAAGTGAATGATAGCAAGGATGATGCAAAAGCCCTTGTAAAGTTACTAAAAGGAAAACTTTGCCATATAAACTTAATACCGGTAAATCCTGTAACTGGTAAGGAATACATAAGATCAGAACAGAGCAGAATAGAAGATTTTAAAAAGACTCTTGAAAACAGCGGGTTGCAGGTAACATTGAGAAGAGAATTGGGAACTGATATACAAGGTGCATGTGGGCAATTAAGAAAAAATTATTTTATAGAGGAAAGTAAGAGGATTTAAGGATAAAGTTTAAAGAATAGAGGAATTTTTAATATTATGTCGAAATAAAATCTTTTGAGTATATTTAACCAACAACCTATTTTTGTGAGAAATAGAGGTGTTTTAATGAGGTCATATGGAGCTTCCCATATTGGTTTGGTTAGAAGGGTTAATGAGGACTATTTCTATTGCCAGAAGGAATATGAATACGGAAAACCCTATTTGTGTATAGTTGCAGATGGTATGGGTGGCCATAATGCTGGAGAAATTGCAAGCAAAATGGCTGTTACTGAAATTAAAAAATACATAGATGAAGCGTTAGTGAACTCTGCTAAATATAAATTAAATGACTATAAGAAGCTGGTAAAAGATGCATTTTTGTTTGCCAATAAAGCTGTGTATAATCGTTCTATAGAGAATGTGGAGTATTCTGGAATGGGAACGACTTTAACATTAGCTTTAATAATTGAGAATAATCTGATTATAGGTCATGTTGGAGACAGTAGAATATATTTGATAAAGGGTGAAAAGCTCTCTAAAATAACGGAGGATCATTCCTATGTAGCAGAGCTGATAAGAAATGGTACCATTAAACCAGAGGAAGCCAATCATCATCCTCAGAAGAATTTAATAACAAGAGCATTAGGAACATCCAGCGATTTAGAAGTTGATATAAAAAACATCACTTTAGAAAACGGAGATTTTATTCTCATGTGTACAGATGGATTGTCCAATATGCTTTCCAATGATGAAATTTTGAAAACAATAATATCTTTTAAAGAGTGTAAAGCAATCTGCCATGAACTAATAAATAAGGCTAATTCCAATGGAGGCCTTGACAATGTAACAGTGGTTGTAATAGAAGTTGAGCTAGGGGGTGTAAGTGTTGATAGGTAAAGTGCTTGGTGGCAGATATGAAATATTAGAGAAAATCGGCGGTGGAGGTATGGCTCTCGTATATAAAGCCAAATGCCGATTACTTAATAGATTTGTTGCAGTTAAAATATTAAGATCTGAATTTACAGGTGATGAAGAATTTGTAAAAAAATTTAAAAGAGAATCCCAAGCTGCAGCCAGCCTATCACATCCTAACATTGTAAGCATATATGATGTAGGCATGGAAGATGATATATACTATATAGTTATGGAATACATAAAAGGTCAAACCCTGAAGGAATTGATTAAAGCCAAAGGAGCTTTAGGAGTAGAGTATGCTACCAATATTGCGCTTCAGATAGCATCAGCATTGGAACATGCACATGCGAATCATATTGTTCATAGAGATATTAAATCTCACAATATTATGATAAAAGATGATGGCACTGTTAAAGTCACGGATTTTGGTATTGCCAGGGCTGTTTCATCTTCAACAATTACTAATACAGGAAATATAATCGGATCTGTTCATTACTTTTCACCAGAGCAAGCCAGAGGTGGGTATACAGATGAAAAATCAGATATTTACTCACTGGGTGTTGTAATGTATGAGCTTGTAACAGGCAGAATTCCATTTGAAGGAGAAACACCCATATCTGTTGCCTTGAAGCATATACAGGAAGAACCTGTAAGACCCAGACAAATAAACAATAGGATTCCTAAGAGCTTGGAAGATATTATAATGAAAGCCATGGAAAAGGATATTGCGCTAAGGTACAACAATGTGGGAGAAATAATTGCTGATTTAAAGCAATCACTAATAATGCCAAATGGTGATTTTGTAAAGAAGAATAAGGTATTGGATGAGAATACTAAGGTAATAGAACCAATAAAGTATATAGATGTAAAGGAACAATTGGATTCTCAGAATAAGTCAGAAGTTAAAACGAGGAAAAACAATAGCAATAAATCAGGAAGCAGTAAAAAGATAACCATTATAGCAATACTTTCAGGATTATTATTGGCATTATTGACTTTTGGCGGTTATATGTTTATTAATAGCATATTCAATGTAAAGGTAGTAAAAGTGCCAAATATAATCGGTTACAGCGAAGACGATGCGCGTAAGGAATTGGAGAAATTAGGCCTTACAATGGATGTGGCAGAAGAGAGGGTATTTAACAAAGACGTTCCAGAAGGACATGTAGTTATGCAGGATCCGAAGCCTGATGCACAAAATAAGGTAACTAACCCTGTAAGAGTAATCCTTAGCAAGGGCCCCAAAAAGGTTGAGGTACCAGCAATTGTTGGCAAGAATTATGATGAAGTTGATATAATTTTAGAGAGTGTTGGACTTGAAGAAGGTGAGGTTTCCCAGGAATACAGCCAATATCCTAGCGGAGTGGTTATTAAACAGAGTATTGCACCTGGATTAAGTGTGGACGAAGGTACAAAGATTGATTATGTAATCAGCGGCGGACCAGAGAAATTTTTCATGACTGATTTCACCGGAACCAATATTGAAGAAGTAAAAAATCAACTGATTATCTTAGATTTAATATTGGGTAATGTAACTGAAGAATACAGCGATGAAATTCCAGCAGGAAGTGTTATAAGACAAACTCCAAGAGCAGGCACTGAAGTCAGCAAAAAAAGTGTAGTTGATTTTGTCATAAGCAAGGGTCCGAAAGAAGAACCACCCAAAAAGACATACTTAAATGTAGAATTGCCAAAGAACTTAGACACTATGAAAGTCACTATATTTAAGATAGAAGGAGAAAAAAGTTCATTGATTTATGAGAAGACTCATTCTCCATCAGACAGCCCCTTAAAGATAGAAGTAAGCGGTACAGGACAGGTATTGTTTGAGGTATATATTAACAACAGTTTTCATGATAGCACAGTTTATAATTTTTAATGGAGGATGATATATGATATCAGGTACTATTATAAAAGGCATTGGCGGTTTCTATTATGTAGATACAGGTGATAATATATATGAATGCAGAGCCAGAGGCAGGTTCAGAAAGGATAATATTATACCTTTGGTTGGAGATAGGGTTGATATTGAAGTCGATGAAAAAACCAAACAAGGGTATGTTCTTAATATTCATCAAAGAAAAAATCAACTTCAGAGGCCAATGGTTGCTAACGTAGACCAGGTTATAATAGTATTTGCTATAAAAAGACCTGATATTAATATAAGCTTGCTTCAGAAATTCTTGGTGTATAGTGAACATATAGGGCTTAAAATAGTTGTTTGTTTAAATAAAGTTGATTTGGATGAAACAAATGAAGCTAAATCTATAGAAGAAATGCTTTCCAGTGTGCCTTATGATTATATATGTACCAGTGCTTTAAAGGGTATAGGCATTGACGATTTAAGGGAAAAACTGACTGGTAAGATTTCGGTGTTTGCAGGCCCTTCTGGAGCAGGCAAATCTTCATTGCTTAATGCAATAAGCCCGGGTTTGTTTTTAAAAACCGGTGATTTAAGTCGCAAAACAGATAGAGGGACTCATACAACGAGACATGCAGAGCTTATAAAGCTTAGTTTTGGCGGCATGGTAGTGGATACACCGGGTTTTACTTCTTTTGACTTGGTAGATATAAAAGAAGAAGAATTGCAATATCTGTTTCCTGAATTTGAAAATCACCTCCATTGCAGATATCCTTCCTGCAGACACTATAAGGAACCGGAATGTGGAGTGAAAAGAGCATTGGAGGAGGGAAAAATCAATCCTGTAAGATATGAAAGTTATATACAGATACTATGTGATTTAATGAAAAATAGGAGGTATTAAATTGATAAAAATAGCACCATCCATATTATCTGCAGATTTTTCCAATTTAGTTTCAGATGTAAGGATTATTGAAGAGGCTGGGGCAGACATGATTCATATAGATGTTATGGATGGTCATTTTGTCCCGAATATTACCATCGGAGCTCCTGTTGTAAAAAGTTTGAGAAAAGTAACTGAATTGACCTTTGATGTGCATTTGATGATAGAAAACCCGGAGCAATATGTGACAGATTTTGCAGCTGCCGGAGCGGATATAATAACCGTACATGCAGAAGCTTCGAAACACATTCACAGACTGTTGCAGATGATAAGAAATGAAGGAGTAAAGGCTGGTTTGGCTCTAAATCCAGCAACAACGATTAATGTTATAGAGCATATATTGGATGATTTGGATATGATACTTATTATGTCTGTAAATCCAGGTTTTGGTGGACAGAAGTTTATACCATCTATCTATAATAAAATCAGTTCATTAAAAGAATACTTGCAAAGAATGGATAAAAAAATACCCATTCAGGTAGATGGTGGTATAGGATTAGATAATATCAGACAGGTGTATGAATGTGGAGCGGAAATCATAGTAGCAGGTTCTGCCATATTTAACTCTGATGATGTCAAAGAAACTATCAGACTTATGAAAAAGGCAGATGAAGCTTAAATGAAGACTATTATAATATGCAATGGTGATATCACAGATTATGAGTACTGCAAAAGCATTATAACCACTGCAGACTATATAATATGTGCTGATGGCGGCACAAAGCATGCTTACAAAATGGGGATAAAACCTGATCTCATAGTCGGTGATTTTGATTCATCTAATAAAGTATATCTAGAATACTATAAAACACTTGGGATAAAGTTTGAAAAACATCCTATAGATAAAGACAAGTCAGATAGTCATATATGTATTCTGAAAGCATTGGAGTTCTCAGATGAGATTGTTCTTATGGGTGCAACGGGGAGCAGACTGGATCATACTTTGGCGAATATTTCACTGTTAAAGCTGGGTGTTGATAAAGGAATAAAAATATATATAGCAGATAAGCAAAATGAAATATATTTGATAGATAAAAACATAACTATAAGTGGAAAACCAGGAGAATTCTTCTCTGTCATTCCTTTGACTCAGCGAGTAGAAGGCATATCTATCAGTGGTGCCAAGTATGATTTGGAAGATGCTGTTATGGAAATCGGAAACCCCTATGGAACAAGCAATGAATTTAGAGAAGAAAATGTGAAAATAAAAATAAAAAAGGGATATTTATTGGTTATAATATCTAAAGATTGATTAACAAAAATACCTTTATACGAATATTATATATTAGTATAGAGGTTTTTTTATTTGGGACTGGGGGAGATGATATGGGTTATTCGTATAGGAGATTTGCAGGGATTATGTGTATAATACTGTCAGCCACTATACTTATTCGATTGCTGCCTGCCTGGGCATGGTATACTCTTATAACATTATTCATCGGTTCCATTTGTTACTTAATATATGTTTCATTGTTCGGCTAGATGGGGGGGATAGTTTTGAGCTATAAGAAGAAAAAAGTTGCAGGATTATTGGTGTTTTCCATTGGACTTGGAATTCTATTAGCAGTAACTATGCCTCTTATGGGATGGTTACTGTTGTCAGCAATTGCTTTAATTGGTGCAGGCATATATTTGCTAAAAAAATAAAAAGAAAGGTTTCCGTTGAAACCTCTCTCTCACTCCTTACTGAACTGGTATTCAAACATAGAATTGGTTCAGTAAATTTTCTTTATATTGCTCTTTCTACTTTTCCAGACCTTAAGCATCTAGTACAAACATGGATTTTTTTTGATGTACCGTTTACCACAGCTCTTACTGTTCTAATATTTGGAAGCCAAACTCTTCTGCTATGTCTCATGGAGTGACTAACTTTGTTTCCAGAAATCATACCTTTTCCGCACACTTCACAATGTCTTGCCATATATGCACACCTCCTTCGGCTGATTACCTTCATATAAAACATTATCATTTTATCACATATAGTATACTAAAGGCAATAATACAAATAAAATATTTACTTAATAAGCCATATGTTGCTTATATACTATTATTTGTTGAAAAATAATAATATAATCAGTGAAGAATAGGATTAATTCATAATATACATATTACATATTAATATTAGATAAATTGTGCGCATATATTCTGTATATTGAAACCGCATGTTGTGATATCTTGCGCAAATATCTTCGTTGTTATAAAATATATGTAAAAAGCAGGAGGCGATATTATAATGCCAGGTAAGATGAGAACAGATTATGGTGAAATTAATATATCTGATGATGTTTTAGCTTCCTTAGCCGGATTAGCAACTACTGAGTGCTATGGTATTGTTGGCATGGCTTCAAAAAGTGCAAAAGATGGCATAGTTGAGCTATTAAGAAAAGAAAATCTCAGTAAAGGAGTAAAAGTTTCTTCTGATGGTGAGGAAATAATCATAGATTTATATATTATTGTTGAATTTGGTACAAAAATATCAGTTATTGCAGATAACATTATAAGCAAAGTAAAATATACTTTGGAGAATTTGACAGGTTTGAAGGTAAAAAAGGTAAATATTAATGTACAAGGAGTTAGAGTATAGCTCTTTTAAGGAGGTTCAAATATTGTCAGACATACATAGAGAAGTAATACACGGGTTGCATCTGAAAGAAATGATAATTTCAGGTGCTAATAACCTTGAGAATAATAAGGCTCTAGTGAATTCACTTAATGTTTTTCCAGTGCCTGATGGGGATACAGGCACAAATATGTCTTTGACTATGAGCTCTGCAGTAAAAGAAATAAGCAAATGCAAAGACTTGGATGTGAGCTTAATAGCAGATTCAGCAGCCACTGGTTCTCTCATGGGTGCCAGAGGTAATTCAGGAGTAATACTTTCTCAGATTTTCAGAGGCTTTGCGAAAGGATTAAAAAATGTTAAGGAGATAGATTCATTAGCACTGGCCAATGCGCTTATGGAAGGTTCTAATACTGCTTACAAGGCCGTAATGAAGCCTACTGAAGGAACCATATTGACTGTTATAAGAGAAAGTGCAGAGTTTGGTATAAAAATAGCAAAGAGCACCCCCAATATAGCCAATTTTCTTGAAAAAGTCATTGAGAAGGCTAATGAGACATTGAGCAAAACTCCTGAGATGCTTCCTATTTTAAAGCAGGCAGGGGTTGTTGATGCAGGAGGAAAAGGTTTAATTTTTATTCTTAAAGGCATGCATCAAAGACTTGTTACAGGAGAAATAGTTCAGCTATCAGAAGCACCTTTAGAAGAAAAAGATATAGAGATTTCAAAGCCCATTTATGATGATGAAATTGTTTATGGATATTGCACAGAGTTTTTTATTAAAGGAAAGGGTTTAAATCCTGAAGAGTTCAAAAAGAATATAATTGATTTTGGAGATTCAATTGTAGTTGTTGGTGACGAAAATCTTATTAAGGTTCATATCCATACAAACAATCCTGGAACTGTTATTGAAGAAGCCTTGCGATTAGGCAGCTTATCAAAAATTAAAATTGATAATATGAGAGAGCAGCATCAGGAATTGCTGATAAGTGAGGAAGAAAAGGCTGCTAACCAGGAAATGAAAAGTTATGGAGTAGTTGCAGTAGCAATGGGTTCAGGAATTTCGAGAATTTTCAAGGATCTCGGAGTAGATGAAATAATTGAAGGTGGACAAACAATGAATCCCAGCACTGAAGACATACTGAAGAGTGTGGATAGAATAAATGCAGAAAATATTATAATACTGCCCAATAATGGAAATATAATTATGGCAGCAAACCAGGCAAAATCATTATCTAAAAAGAACATAGTTGTTATACCCACAAAATCTATACCTCAAGGCATAAGTGCTTTAATGACGCTGGACAGTGAAAAGCCGCTTGAGGAAAATGAAAAGAAGATGAATAAAGCTATTAAAGAGGTAAAGACAGGTCTAATAACCTACGCAGTAAGAGATTCTAATTTTGATGGAGTAGATATAGAAGAAGGGAACTTTTTAGGCATCACTGATGGTAAGATAAGTGCAGTGGGTGAAGAAATAACAGATGTTATAAATAAAGTGATGGATGCAATGGTAGATGAAGATTCATCCCTGATAACCATATATTACGGCAATGATGTAAGTGAGGATGATGCCTTAAAGCTGGAAGAAGAACTTAAAGCAAACTATGAAGATTGCGATGTTGAAGTCCATTACGGAGGTCAGCCATTGTACTATTACATTTTATCTGTTGAATAAGCTGTTTTGTTAAATGCGTAAATTTTGTGGAATTTACGCATTTTGTATGATGAGAATCTATGGTGGGATAAAAATGAACAGATTAGATGAAAGTGTTAAAGTATTAAAAGGAATAGGAAGCTTCAAGGCGAAAAAACTATCAAATCTGGGAATAAAAACAATAGGCGATTTGATTTATTATTTTCCCAAAAGATATAAGGATAAAAGTGTTATTTCAAAAATAAAAGATTTGACTCCTGCAGGATTCTACAATGTAAAAGTGAAAGTAATATCAAAGGCTATGGAATCAAGAAGCAGGAGAGGATTACTTATAACCAAATTTATGGTTTCTGATGAGACAGGCTCTCTAATTATAGTTTTTTATAATAACAGATATGCAAAAGATATGTTTAAACCAGGAGATATTTTTGTTTTTTCAGGTAGAACAAGCCTCATAAATAATTCTATAGCAATGGAAGTTCCTGAATACGAAAAGGTTTCTTCAAGCAATATCAATGCAATTGGAATTATGCCCGAATATGGACTGACTGAAGGATTGAGCCAGAAAGAAATCAGAAAAGCAGTTTATGCTGCTTTAGAGTACATTGATAATACTGTAGAAGAGATTTTTCCTGCAGAATTCAGGACAAGATTTAAGCTGGCTGAAATTAATTTTTCACTGAAAAATATTCACTTTCCTGATACACAGAAAAATCTTCAAATGGCCATAAGAAGATTGAAGTTCCAGGAGGTTTTTTTTCTTCAATCTTTTCTTATCAAGCTGAGAGGCACATCAGTTGATCAGGAAAAAGGCATAGAGTTTAAAGCCATGGAGCAGGTAAAGGATTTTGTTTCAAAGCTTCCTTATAATCTGACAAATGCTCAAAATAGGGTCTTGGAAGAAGTTCTTAATGATATGAAAAAGCCAGTTGCTATGAACAGATTGATCCAAGGCGATGTAGGATCCGGTAAAACAGTAATAGCATTTCTCGCTTTGCTGAACTGCGTAAAAAGCGGTTATCAAGGTGTTATGATGGCTCCTACTGAGATTTTAGCTGCTCAGCATTTTGAGACCATAAAGGAATACATAAAGCTGGGTAATGAGGATATTAATATTGCATTGCTTACAGGAAGCATGAAGACATCCAACAAAAGAGAAGTGCTGGAGAATGTCAAGGAAGGCAATATTCAAATAATAATTGGTACTCATGCATTGCTAAGCGAAGGAGTAGAGTTTAGCAATCTTGGTTTGGTTATTACTGATGAGCAGCATAGATTTGGAGTAAGACAAAGAGCTATTTTGAAATCAAAGGCTTTTAATCCAGATATGCTGGTTATGAGCGCTACGCCAATACCCAGAACCCTTTCATTGGTCCTTTACGGTGATTTGGACATATCTGTTATTGATGAACTTCCACCTAATAGGAAAAAGGTAGAAACCTATTTTATTGGTTCAGATAAAAAAGAAAGGCTCTATAACTTTGTTAAGAAACATATTGAAGAAGGGCGGCAGGCATATATAGTTTGTCCATTAGTTGAAGAATCTGAAAAGCTGGAATTAAATTCTGCCAAGGAGTACTGTGAAAACATAAAGAAAAGTTATTTCAAGGATTACAATATAGGATTAATCTATGGGAAAATGAAGAATGAAGAAAAAGATAAAATTATGGAAGACTTCAAGAATGGTCATATCCATATTATAGTATCTACAACAGTTATTGAAGTTGGAATAAATGTACCTAATGCAACCATTATGTTGATTGAAAATGCTGAAAGATTTGGATTAGCTCAGCTTCATCAATTAAGAGGAAGAGTAGGAAGAGGAAGCCATCAATCCTACTGCATTTTAATATCTGATTCTAATAGCGAAAGCGCAAGGGAGAGGCTAAAATTCATGACAAAAACCAATGATGGCTTTTTGATTGCAAAAAAAGATTTGGAATTAAGAGGAAGCGGCGAAATATTGGGTACAAAGCAGCATGGATTACCAGAATTCAGGCTTGTGGATTTATCCAAGGACTATGATATTATTAGAGAATCAAAGGAAGCCATAGAATTTTTATATAAGCAAAAAAGAATTGAAGATGAAGAATACCAAAAGATGGCCAAATATTTAAATGATGAATTTGCAAAAATAACGGAAGAAATAGCTTTAAATTAAATAGGCATTAAAATACTGGTGATAAATCACCAGTATAGGGAGAGGAGAAATTGAAGGAAGAGCTCTATGGGGAAATATAGTGTTTTACTAATATCCCTATTAATAGATTTTACAAATAGGTGTTTTTTATTCGCTTAATAAAAATCATATTTTGTCTAAAAATAGGCTTTATGGTAAAATGTAATTGTAGTTTAGTTAGGAGGATGCTTATTGAGAATAATAGCAGGAGAGCTGAAAGGAAGAAAGCTCCATAGTATAGATACCAAACTCATCAGACCTACCTCAGATATGGTAAGAGAAGCATTATTCAGTATCCTTGGGAATTTGGTGATTGATTCCAGATTTTTGGATTTGTTTGCCGGAAGTGGGGGTGTGGGCATAGAAGCTTATAGCAGAGGCGCCAAAGAAGTAGTATTTGTTGACTCAGCAACTGAGAGCATTAGAGTCTTAAAAAAGAATCTGGAGTTAACTAAAATCTTACATGAAACTGAGGTAATGAATTGCGATTATTCTATAGCCATCGACAGGCTGTCCAGCCAAGGTAAAGAGTTTGATATTGTTTATATAGATCCTCCATATAAGATGGGTATAGAAATAGAAGCTGCAAAGAAAATTCAAGAGAAAAAAATATTAGCAAAAGATGGAATTATCATAATCGAGCATGAGGCTAAGAATTTAATGCCTGATACAATAGATATGTTAGAAAAAATAAAAGAAAGAAAATATGGTAATGTTCGTCTATCGCTATATGGTATTAAAAAGTAGAATGGAGAGATAAATAAAATGAGAATAGGAGTATATCCTGGTAGTTTTGACCCTGTTACTAACGGACACTTGGATATAATTGAGAGGGCCTCTAAACTGTTTGATAAACTTATAGTAGCAGTTTTGATAAATAGCAACAAATCACCTATGTTTTCTGTAGAAAAAAGATTGGAATTTTTAAGAGAAAGCTGTAAAGGTATTAATAATATAGAAGTAGCCTCCTTTGATGGTTTGTTGATTGAGTTCATGAAAAAAAAGAATGCCAATACCATAATAAAAGGTTTAAGGGCTGTTTCGGATTTTGAGTATGAGTTTCAAATGGCATTAATGAACAGAAAATTAAATCCTGAAATTGAGACTATTTTTATGATGACGAGCAATAAATATTCTTATTTAAGTTCCAGTCTGATTAAGGAAGTTGCTAAATTTGGTGGTTGTGTTAAGGGCTTGATACCTGAGGTCGTTGAAAAGGAATTATATAGAAAATTCTAGTCAGGGGGTTGTATTATGGAGGTTTTGCTTTTATTGGATGCTTTAGAGGATATTATTGAAAAGGCATCTAATTTGCCATTATCTTCAAAGGCTGTAGTAAACAAAGAGGAATTGTTGGATATAATTAAAGAAATAAGAATAAAGCTTCCGGATGAATTGAAGCAGGCTCAATGGATTAAAGAGGAAAGACAAAAAATACTTATTGAAGCAAAAAAAGAAGCAGAGAATATCAGAAAGGAATGCGATGAAAGGCTTCAAAAAATAAAGGAAGAAAGACAAAGAATACTTGCTGAAGCAGAAAAGGAATCTGAAATATTAAGACAAGAAGCCGATAGAAGAATTAAGAGCATGATCGATGAAAGCGAAATAACAAAGAGAGCCAATGAGCAGGCAAAGGAAATTATTAGTGCAGCCCAGCAGGATGCAAAAAAAATACGCCTTGGAGCAAGGGCATATGCTGATGATATACTTGTAGAATTATCAGCAAAGATCGAGAAAGTATTGGCTACAATTAACTCAAACAGAGAAGAGCTAAAAAACTATAAAAGCTAAAAAGGTTGCTTAGCAACCTTTTTTTCGTTAGGGAATCCTATGGTTCCCTTTATTGATACAGTTATTTATTGAAACAGCTATATATATGAAGGTTGATAATAAAATCGATATCAATAAATAACTCAATAAGAATTTCATTGAGAGGGCAATAGCACTGTACCAGGATAATGAAACAAGATCAGAGTATAGTGAATATGTATTGAAAACTGGAAGATGGCTAATTTTGAATAACAATAATGTATACAAAGAAGCAAAGATACCTTGAAGTATTTTCATAATAAAGTAAATGATGAAGTTTATATCAGTGTTTTGAATTATGCCTGATACCTGTGCATTTATGGATAAACCGCCAAAGCCTATAAAAAAGCTTACCATTGAGGCTTTGACGAGATCAGGCAAGTCAAGGGCGGCGCATTCTTTTATGCCGTTGGTCACTTCGAGAATTCCTGTTATAAACATTGAGACAATTTTACTATCCTTGATGTTGATAAAGGGAAGAAGATTTATTGAATTAGTTATAAATGCTAATAATCCAGTAACCTTTATAACTCTTGAAATAACAGAAAATATAATTATATATCCTCCTACCAATAAAATTAAACTGATACCGTTTTTCACCGAGTCTCCCATTAGCTGGCCTATGCTCCTGTTATCCTTCTCTCTATATTTGAGCATTTCTTTAAAAGGATTTACCATCGATGAATTAGTTTTTGATTTTTCACTTTTCTTATAGAATTTCATTATAAAACCACAACTTATTGCGGATAGATAATGGGATAATAATAATATTGGAGCAATCTCAGGTTTGTTAAGCATGCCTACTGATACTGCACCAATTATAAATAGTGGACCAGATGTGCTGCAAAGGTTTATCATCCTTTGAGCTTCAACTTTAGTGCACTGATTATTGCTTCTAAAGCTGGCAATGATTTTTGCTCCAACGGGATAACCTGAGGCTATACTCATCATAAATGCAAAAGCACCTTCACCGGGTATATTGAATATAATACTCATTAGAGGTCTGAAAATACTTCCTAGAAAACTGACTACACCTAGTCCGATAAGTATTTCTGCACATATAAAAAAGGGCAATAGTGCTGGAAACACCACATTGAACCATAGATTTAGGCCTTCTAACGAGGCCTTGAATGTTTCTTCGGGATATATGATAATGCTGAATACTATAAAAACAAATATTAAAGTATTTGTGTACATAGGAATATGTTTTTTACTCATAGCATCACCTGATATAAAGTTAGGATAGTATATTATATTAACGAAAATCATAACTATACTTGTTATTTTAATAAATTGATTCAGGAGCTGATTTTCTTATGCTAAGAGAACCAAAAATTGGTTTAGCATTAGGATCTGGAGCCTCAAAAGGTCTGGCACATTTAGGAGTGCTAAAGGTGTTAGAAGAAAATAATATAAAACCCTGTTGCATAGCAGGAAGCAGCATAGGTGCTTTGATAGGTGCCTTATATTCTTGTGGTATTGATGTTGATTTGATGATAAAAATAGCAAAAAATTTAAAAGCTGATATTTGGATGGATCCGGCAGTATCAAAAAAAGGTATATTGGCAGGGAAAAAGGCAGAAGAGCTATTTAGAATACTGACAAGAAACAGAAACATTGAGGATACAGAAATACCCATAAATATTGTTGCAACAGATCTGATAAGCTCCAAAAGATATGTTTTTGATAAGGGACCTCTATGGAAGGCTATAAGAGCTAGTATTTCAATACCAGGCATATTCTGCCCTGTGGAAGTTGATGATATGGTATTGGTAGACGGAGGTGTCATAGAAAGGGTTCCTGCAGATTTGGTGAAGGAAATGGGAGCAGACATAGTTATAGCAGTAGATGTATGCAGAGGACAAATAAGCACAAAGCCTAAAAATCTATTTGAAGTTATTTTGCAGAGCATAGAAACTATGGAGAATGCAATCACAGACAGCATATTGACAGAGGACTGTATTTTGATAGATCCCATGGTAAAAAATATCAACCCTCTTGATTTTACAAGGGTTGACTTATGTGTGGAAGAAGGAAGAAGGGCTGCATTAAAGGCACTTCCAAGAATAAATGAGGCTTTAAGAAACTATTACACCGAGTCTGCATAAAATGGAGAAGTCCTGTAATCCATTCCAGCCATTCTATAGTCATTATTTTTGATACCTAAGCTGTATATATCAGTTGCTCTGATATCCAGTTCAAAAATTCTGTCCAGATATGATGAATCCGATTCGAAATCCGCAGGCTTATTTATTATTGGGAACTTTGTGTTTTTTCTGATTTCTTTTAATAAATCCCGACCTTTTTTATTAAGGGCAAGGATTCTGATATAAACAGGTGATAATATTTCTTTGGCCTGTTTTATATCTTCTTTATTTATTCCCAATAGCAAATGACATAGGCATCTTTGTAAAAAGGTTCTGGTATAACGCTTTGTTTTTAATTGATTAATAAGCTCTTCAAAGCAGGTAGAACTATTACCTGCTTTTTTAAATCTATACTCAAGACCTTCTTTTATATCCGGGAGGTTTTTTATATCCTTGTAACTGGATCTTCTGATTTGATATAACAGTATATCAATGAAATCTTCCCAGAAAACAGGTCCTTTTTTAATCATTATATTATTTTTAATAATATCCCATGAAGCTTCCGGCGTAGATGTTTGTATTTCTTCCAAAAATGCATTTTCTTTCAATGCTTTTCTTATTGCAGTTGCACTGGATATGGTGCCGGTGAAATAAACATCATTGTAATTATTCATTACTCTTTTTACAGTCACTGGCTTTATTGAACTTTTAAGAAGCAATATGGATTTTATGTATTCTATACCTAATACATTATTGGGATAGGATAGGATATCATCGTAATATTTGTTGTATGCATCTCCCAAGGCTTTTGAATAAGTCAAGCCCTTATTCATTAAATGCTTTATTTCATTGCTAATTTCTTCAGGCTCGTTTATCAAGGCCTCTGCTAAATTATAGAGTTCTTCTATATTTCCTTTCTCACTGCCGAAGCTCAGATAATCAATTATTCCTAAAGAGTTAAGTATTTTCACAGCGCCAAAGGCAAATATTTCTGCAGACTGACAGGAATAAACAACAGGAAGCTCTAAAACTAAATCAATGCCATTCAATACTGCCATTTTTGCACGAGTCCATTTATCAAAAAGAGCAGGTTCTCCTCTTTGAAGGAAGTTGCCGCTCATAACAGCAACAGAATACTGAGAATTGCACATATTTTTGGATTGCTCAAGATGATATTTGTGACCGTTATGGAAAGGATTATATTCAGCAATTATACCTACTACTTTCATAATACAGCACCTCAGGAAATCTCACTAAATGATATAAAATATATATTTATATTATCATAAATAATCTTTTTTGATAAGAAATGCTTTCTTTGGAAATATTATTACTCATAATTGTAAAATTGTTGCAGTTATGATTTATACTTCCCGAATAATTATGAAATAATTATACTAATAAAGAAGGATATTATCATTTTATATAGAAAAGAATAATGGTTAAACATTAATAATTAGGAGGTATTATGATGAAGATATTTGTTGTCAACTGTGGCAGTTCTTCACTAAAGTATCAGTTGATAAATATGGAAAATGAAGAAGTTGAAGCAAAGGGTCTTGTGGAAAGAATAGGCATAAGCGGTTCTGTTCTGAAACACCAGCCCAAAAACGGTGAGAAGGTTGTTATTGAAGAAGATATGCCTACTCATAAGGAGGCATTAAAACATGTAATTGATGCTTTAATGCATGAGGAATATGGCGTTATAAAAGATATGAAGGAGATAAATGCTGTCGGACATAGAGTTGTTCATGCAGGTGAAAAATTTGCCTGCTCAGTAGTTATTACTGAAGAGGTTATCAATGCATTGAAAGAGTGTATAGATTTAGCTCCATTACATAACCCACCAAATATTATTGGTATCGAGGCATGTCAGCAGTTAATGCCTGGAGTACCTATGGTAGGAGTATTTGATACAGCATTCCATCAGACTATGCCAAAAGAAGCATATATTTATGCTTTACCATATGAATTGTATGAGAAATATGGAGTAAGAAGATATGGATTCCATGGAACTTCTCACAAATATGTTTCCCAGAGAGCAGCAGCATTGTTAGGAAAGAACATTGAAGATTTGAAAATAGTAACATGCCACCTCGGCAATGGCGCCAGTGTTGCAGCTGTTAAACATGGCAAATCAGTAGATACAAGCATGGGCTTTACACCATTGGAAGGTTTGGCAATGGGAACAAGATGCGGTGACATAGATCCTGCCATCGTTAAGTTCATTGCTGAAAAGGAAGGTCTGGATTTAAACGGCGTAGACAAACTGCTTAACAAACAGTCAGGTGTTCTCGGTGTATCTGGCGTAAGCAGCGATTTCAGAGATATTGAAGAAGCTGCTGAAAAAGGCAATGAGAGAGCTTCGCTTGCTCTTAAACTCTTTGCATACAGAGTAAGAAAATATATAGGAGCTTATGCTGCAGCTATGGGTGGCATTGATGCCATAGTATTTACAGCAGGTTTAGGCGAAAATTCTGCTCAAATGAGAGCTGATGTCTGTGAAGGCTTAGAGTTCTTAGGAGTAGAAATAGATCCTGAGAAAAATAATGTAAGAGGTAAAGAAGTTGATGTATCAAAAGAGGGATCAAAGGTTAAAGTATTATTGATTCCTACAAATGAAGAATTAATGATTGCAAGAGACACAATGGAGCTTATTAAAAAATAATAAAGCAATAGAGGAATAAATGGCAGGGAAGCCTGCCATTTATTTAAAATATGCAGCATGTCCGGTAAAGTATTTTTTCTTGACAAAATATACTTTGCTTTGTATAATTAAGTTTGTCAATTAAGCTGAGGTGGTTTAATGGAGATAAATGTAGCAGATATCTTGAAAAATGAAGGTCACAGGAAAGAGTTTTATTTTTTTGAAGATATCAAAGACAGCAGCATCGAGTTTTACGGAGAAAAAATATACATCATAGAACCTGTAAAGGTTGAGGGCTATGCGATAAATTATGAAGGTAAAATAAGAGTAAATATGAACATAAAAACTAAGATTAAAAGAAATTGTTCCAGATGCCTTAGCCCATATGATGACGAAGTAGACTTTGATGCTGAATATGTGTTTAAAAAAAGCTCAGATGGGCAAGAGGAAGATATACATCCTCTAAAAGGTGATACAATATCATTGGATGAGATATTGATAAATGAAATTGCTTCCCAGATGACCATGAAACCACTCTGTAAAACGGACTGCAAAGGTTTGTGTCCAAAATGCGGCAAGAACAAAAATATTGATGATTGCGATTGTACATTAGATGAAATTGATCCCAGGCTGCAGATATTGAGCAGCTTTCTTGAGAAAAATTAAGGAGGTGCTGAGATTGGGTTTACCAAAAAGGAAGATCTCTAAATCCAGAAGAGATAAAAGAAGAGCAAACTGGAAACTTACCATGCCAGGACTTATTGAATGCCCTCAATGCCATGAGCTTAAATTGTCTCATAGAGTATGCAAATCCTGTGGGTATTATAAGAATAGAACGGTTATAGAAGTTGGAGAATAGTTGAAATAACAGCGGACGATACCGCTGTTATTATTTTTTTTGAATTTACTGTTGCATAAAAGCATGGTTATGTTGTATACTTGATATTAGTATCTGGTACTATATATAGATAGTATAAGGAGGTACCCATATGAGAAAGGGACTGGGGAAAAGGGAACGGCAAAAAGCTCTGCTGGATAAAATCCAGACGGATCCCTTTTTAACAGATGATGAACTTTCTGAACTTTTTAATGTGAGCATCCAAACTATAAGATTGGATAGGCTTGAGCTGGGGATACCTGAACTGAGAGAAAGGATAAAGAATGTTGCAGAGAATAACTACCTTAAGGTTAAGTCGATTACTGGAAAAGAAATAGTAGGAGAATTGTTGGATCTTAATCTTGGTGTAAGCGGTATTTCCATGTTGGAGACAGATATTTCAATGGCCTTTGAAAAAACTAATGTAGTAAGAGGAAGTCATATTTTTGCTCAAGCTGAGTCGCTTGCAATTGCTGTAATAGATGCTAATGTTGCTTTGATAGGTGTAGCTAATATAAAATATAAAAACCCGGTTTTTGCAGGCGACAAATTGATTGCAAAAGCTGAAGTAGTTAGAACTAGAGGTAATAAATACTTCGTATGGGTTTTCATAAAGGCAAAAAATGTTGAAGTATTTAGGGGTAAGTTTATATTAGTATCATTTAATCGAAAGGAGGAGTAGAGCATGAAAATTGCAATTGATGCAATGGGCGGTGACAATGCTCCAAAAGCTGTTGTTGAAGGGTGTATCGATGCAGCTAATGAATATGAGATTGAAATTTTCCTGGTAGGGAATGAGAAGGAAATCGAAAAACATTTAAATGGAATGAAACCTGCAATAGGAAGTATACATATTGTTCATGCTGATGAGGTTATAACAGGAGAGGATGCACCGGTTCAGGCTATAAAACAGAAAAAAGATTCATCAATGGTTGTAGGTTTGAAAATGGTGAAAGATGGGGAATGTGATGCATTCCTTTCTGCAGGAAACACCGGTGCCTTTCTGGCGGGATCGCTGCTGAAGGTTGGAAGAATAAAAGGTATAGACAGGCCTGCTTTAGCGCCATTGCTGCCAACGGAAAAAGGTGTTTGCATGCTGATAGATGCAGGTGCAAATATGGACTGTAAACCTAAGAATTTGCTGCAATTTGCGTTAATGGGATCCGTATATATGGAAAAGGTTGCAGGTATACTTTCCCCCAGAATAGGATTGCTGAATGTAGGCACGGAAGAAGGCAAAGGCAATGAACTGACCAAGCAGAGTTATGAACTGTTGAAAAGCAGCAATTTAAATTTTGTAGGCAATGTTGAAGCAAGAGATATATTCTTTGGTGTTTGTGATGTTATAGTATGTGATGGATTTGCAGGAAATGTGGTGCTGAAAAATACAGAAGGATTGGCTTCAACGATTATGAGCTTATTGAAAGAAGAATTGATGAAATCCACTGTATCTAAATTTGGTGCTTTACTGCTGAAGAATAGCTTCAGGAATTTCAAAAAGAGATTTGATTATAAAGAGTATGGTGGTGCACCTTTTTTGGGCATCAATGGCATTATGATAAAAGCTCATGGCAGTTCAGACAGAAAAGCCATAATGAACGCTATAAGACAGGCGAAGCTTCTTTATGATAATAAATGTATAGATAGAATAATGATGGACTTAAAAGACACAGGAGTGAATGATGTTGAATAATGAAATAAAGGCAGCAGGTATTATTGGAACTGGCAGTTATATTCCTGAAACAGTGCTGACCAACAGTTACTTTGAAGAAAGGCTTGATACAAACGATGAATGGATAGTATCAAGAACAGGCATAAAAGAAAGAAGAAGGGTAGAGGAGGGAGTAGCTACTTCAGATATTGCCACATATGCTGCCCTCAAGGCAATTGAAGACGCAAATCTGAACCCTGAGGATTTGGACATGATTATTGTAGCAACAGTAACACCTGATATGTCCTTTCCCTCCACCGCATGCATAGTGCAGAAAAATATCGGAGCTATAAATGCATCAGCCTATGATATAAGTGCAGCATGTTCAGGATTTATTTATGGTTTAAGCATAGCAGAGAAATTTATAAAAACCGGCAGCGCCAAATATATATTGGTCATTGGGGCAGAAACCCTGTCCAAAATAACTGATTATAGTGATAGAAATACATGTGTTTTATTTGGTGACGGTGCTGGAGCTGCAGTTGTATCCAGCGTGGAAGAAAACAATGGAATATTGGCCGCATACACAGGTTCCGATGGCAGAGGAGGAGATCTGCTGAAGCTTCCTGCAGGAGGTTCCAGGATGCCTGCGTCTATGGAAACTGTAGCAAATGGATTGCATTATACCAAGATGGATGGCTCTGAAGTATTTAAGTTTGCCATAAAAATAATGGGTGAAGCTGCAGAAAAAGCTTTGGAAATGTGCGGATTGGACAAAAAAGACATTGATTATTTAATACCACATCAAGCAAACATTAGAATAATTGAATCTGCTACTAAAAGATTAAAGATTCCGAAGGATAAGGTATTTGTAAATATCGATAAGTATGGAAATATGTCAGCAGCTTCAATAGCTGTGGCTTTAGATGAAGCAAAAAAATCAAATAAACTTAGCAAAGGCGATGTTGTTGTTCTGGTAGGTTTTGGCGGAGGTTTGACCTGGGGTTCTGTAGTTTTGAGATGGGTTTAGTATTGGAGGAATGTATATGATAAAAACAAGGATTTGCGATCTATTAAATATTCAATATCCTATAATTCAAGGTGGAATGGCTTGGGTAGCAACTGCGGAACTTGCAGCAGCTGTTTCAAATGCAGGAGGACTAGGAATAATTGGAGCAGGAAATGCACCGGCAGATGTTATAAAAAAAGAAATCGATAAAATAAGAACTTTAACTGATAAGCCTTATGGTGTTAATATAATGCTCCTCTCACCTTTTGTTGATGAAATAATGGATTTAGTATATGAAGAAAAGGTTCCTGTAATAACAACCGGTGCAGGCAACCCAGGGAAATACATTCCCAAGATGAAAGAGCGAGGTATAAAGGTTATTCCTGTAATTCCTTCGGTAGCATTGGCAAAGAAAATGGAGCAAGTAGGTGCGGATGCTGTTATTGCAGAAGGCACCGAAGCCGGTGGCCATATCGGTGAATTAACAACCATGGTTTTGGTACCTCAAGTAGTAGATGCAGTAAAAATACCCGTCATTGCTGCTGGTGGTATAGGCGATGGAAGAGGGCTAATGGCTGCATTGAGTTTAGGAGCTGAAGGAGTTCAGCTAGGTACAGTATTTGTATGTTCAGAAGAATGTACAGTACATGAAAACTATAAGCAAGCTATAGTTAAAGCAGGTGACAGGGGTACTGTTGTTACAGGCAGAAGCACAGGCCATCCTGTAAGGATAATTAAGAACAAGCTTTACAGAGAGTTTGATAAGCTGGAGAAATCAGGAGCATCTGCTGAAGAAATTGAAAAATTAGGGGTAGGAAGATTGCGAATGGCCGTTGTAGACGGAGATATTGATATGGGTTCTGTTATGGCAGGCCAGATAAGCGGATTAGTAAAAGAAATAAAACCAGTAAAAGAAATAATTAATGCAATTATTGCAGAATGTGATTCTATAATTGATGGATTAAATAATGTAGTCAGAGGTGAAAAGCTTGATTAAAGTGGCATGTATATTCCCGGGGCAAGGTGCTCAATATATGGGAATGGGTAAAGAAATCGCAGATAACTATAAAGAAGCAATGGATATATTTGATAAAGCAAGTGACATACTGGGAATCGACATGAAAAAGTTGTGTTTTGAAGGCGACGAAGAAGAACTTAAAAAAACAGAAAATACACAGCCATCTATCCTCACAACCAGTATTGCAATGTTTGAAGTTCTGAAATTACATGGTGTTGAACCGGCAATGGCAGCAGGCTTGAGCCTAGGTGAATATTCTGCCTTAGTTAGTTCAAATGCCATATCCTTTGAGGATGCGGTAGCTGTAGTAAAAAAGAGAGGGAAGTTCATGCAGGAAGCTGTGCCTGAAGGGGAAGGAACCATGGCAGCTGTAATGGGAATAGACAGAACAGAAATCCACCATTGCCTGAAAATGGCCTCAGGATATGGGATTGTTGAGGCTGCAAATTATAATTGCCCGGGACAGGTAGTAATTGCAGGACATACCAGAGCTATTGAAGTAGCTTGCAATCTATTGAAAGAAAGAGGAGCAAAGAGAGTAAAAATACTGCCTGTAAGTGCTCCATTCCACTCTAGCTTGCTGAAAAGTGCAGGGATGAAATTATCTAAAGAGCTAGATAAGATAAAGTTCAATGATATGAAAATACCAGTTATATCAAATGTAAATGCTCAGATAATAAAGGATAAATATGAAATAAAGAAATTGCTAGTAGAGCAGGTAAGTTCTTCGGTACTCTGGGAGGACAGCATTAGAAATATGATAGCTCAGGGGGTTGACACATTTATCGAGGTAGGACCAGGAAAATCTCTATCGGCATTTGTAAAGAAGATAGATAAGAATGTTTCTGTATATAATGTAGAGGATATGGAGTCTTTGAATAATACAATAGAAAGTATCAGGGAGAGATTGGAATGCAATTAAAAGGAAAAACTGCTATTATTACTGGAGCCTCCAGAGGCATAGGAAGATCGATAGCTCTTACCTTTGCTAAGGCAGGAGCTAATGTAATAATAAATTACTCAAGCAGTGATGAGGCTGCACAGCAAGTGGCAAGAAAAGCCATGGAATATGGCGTAAAAGCCGAAGTGATTAAAGCAGATGTATCAAACTATTCAGAAGCAGAAAATTTAGTAGAGAAAGTATTAAATGAATATGGCAGCATAGATATATTAGTGAATAATGCGGGAATTACAAAGGATAATCTTCTTATGAGAATGAATGAAGATGATTTTGATAAAGTTGTGAATACGAATTTGAAGGGCACATTTAATTTCACAAAAGCCGTAAGTAAGGTCATGATGAAGCAAAGAAAAGGGAAAATAATAAACATAGCTTCTGTTGTAGGTATAATAGGTAATGCGGGACAATCCAATTATGCCGCAGCAAAAGCCGGAATCATAGGTTTCACTAAATCTGTTGCTAAAGAATTAGGCTCAAGAGGAATTACAGTAAATGCCATAGCTCCAGGTTTTATTGAAACTGATATGACAGCAGTACTTTCAGATAAAGTAAAAGAGCAATTTATTAATTCCATACCACTGAGAAGATCTGGAAAACCGGAAGATGTGGCAAATGCAGCATTGTTTTTAGCGTCAGATTATTCAGATTATATTACTGGCCAAGTAATAAATATTGACGGTGGAATGGTTATGTAATATTATCATAATATAATCTCTGAAGGGAGGTGAGACTTATGATTTTTGAGAAAGTACAGGAAAAGATTGCTGAACAGCTCGGCATTGATACTGAAGATATCACTTTAGAGTCTTCCTTCATTGAAGATTTAGGAGCAGATTCACTGGATATTGTTGAATTATTAATGGCTCTTGAAGAAGAATTTGATATAGAGATACCTGATGAGGAAGCAGAAAAACTTGTAACTGTAGGAGATGTAGTTGACTACATAAAGAATAATCAATAAGAAAGTAAGTCCCGTAAATCGGGACTTCTTTTTTGATATAGATGATTTAAAGCAATGTACAGATAATTTATAAAACTATTTTAAGGAGAGGAAAACATTGAATAAGAAGAGGGTTGTAATAACAGGATTAGGGGTTGTTTCTCCTATTGGCATAGGCAAAGATAATTTCTTTCAAAGCTTGAAGGAAGGGAAGTCTGGTGTTGATGTAATTACCAAATTCGATACAGAAGGATTAAGCACAAAGATTGCAGCAGAGGTAAAGGATTTTAACCCTTTAGATTTCATTGATAAAAAAGAAGCAAAGAGAATGGACAGGTACACACAGTTTGCAGTAGCTGCTTCAAAGATGGCTATAGAAGATGCTTCTTTAGATATTAATGCTTTGGATCAAGATAGGTTTGGAGTATGTATAGGCTCTGGAATCGGTGGGTTGGAAACCTTGGAGAGTCAATATAATGTTATGATTGAGAAGGGACCCGGTAGAGTCAGCCCATTTTTTATTCCGATGATGATATCTAATATTGCAGCCGGGTGTGTATCAATGACATTCAATGCAAAGGGACCCAATATGACAGTTGTTACTGCCTGCGCATCAGCAACTAATGCGATAGGTGAGGCATATAAAATAATACAAAGAAATGACGCTGATATAATGATTACAGGAGGAACAGAAGCTTCAATTACTCCGATGGCTATTGCAGGTTTCTGTTCAATGAAAGCATTATCACAGAGAAATGAAGAACCCAAGAAAGCTTCAAGACCTTTTGATAAAGATAGAGATGGATTTGTAATGGGAGAAGGTGCTGGAATATTAATATTGGAAGATTTGGAGCACGCAATTAAAAGAGGAGCCAGAATATATGCAGAAATAATTGGTTATGGAGCTACTGCTGATGCATATCATATTACTGCGCCTGCTCCAGATGGAGAAGGTGCATATAAAGCTATGAGAAAAGCCGTTGAAGATGCAGGAATAGACCCTAAGGAAATTGACTATATAAATGCACATGGAACCTCAACAGAATTAAATGATAAATTTGAAACCATGGCAATAAAAAGACTTATGGGTGATTCCGCTTATAAAGTAATGGTAAGCTCCACAAAATCAATGACAGGTCATTTGCTAGGAGCAGCAGGAGGTATAGAGGCTATAGCATGCCTTATGGCTATTACTGAAGGAATAGTGCCGCCTACAATAAATTATGAAGTACTAGATGAGAATTGTGATCTTGATTATGTTCCTAATCATGCCAGAAAAGCAGAAGTTAACTATGCTATGTCAAACTCCCTCGGTTTTGGTGGGCATAATGCTTCAATATTATTGAAAAAATATAGGTAGATGATATACTATAGTCGTGTAATGTAATATCGGTTTTGAAAGGAATTAATAAGATATTATGGATGATAAACGCTTAAAATCACTTCAGGAATTCGAAGAGATAATAAATTATAAGTTTACTGATAAGCAGCTCTTAAATACTGCTCTGACTCATAGTTCCTATGCTCATGGGCAAGATGGTTCTCACCCATATAATGAAAGATTGGAGTTTTTAGGAGATTCTATACTGTCGATGATTATAAGCTTTCATTTGTTCAACAGATTAAAGGATATTTCTGAAGGGCAAATGACCAGAATAAGAGCTAATATTGTATGTGAGAAGTCATTGTATATTACTGCAAAAAAAATAAGAATCGGAGAATATATTTATCTTAGCAAAGGTGAAGAAAATACAGGGGGGCGAAAAAGAGCTTCCATATTGGCAGATGCTGTTGAAGCATTAATTGCAGCAATATACTTGGATGGAGGCTTGAAGAAAACTGAAGAATTTGTACTAACTTTTATGAATGAAAATATAGAATCATCCATAAAAAATAGAACTTTTAATGACTATAAATCATTTTTACAAGAACATATACAGAAAAACAATATGGGGAACATTGAATACAGATTGCTATCAGAAAAGGGACCGGATCATTCAAAAGAATTCCAAATGGCTGTGTATCTTAGCGGCAAGTTGATTGGAAAGGGTATAGGAAAGAGCAAAAAGGATGCACAGCAGTCTGCTGCAAAAAATGCAATTGAAAATATGGGTGTGACTAATGAGTAAGAGGCATTATATAATACCAATTTTTATACCTCATCTTGGTTGCCCCCATGATTGTATTTTCTGTAACCAAAAAAGAATCACCGGCCAACAGGAGAGTATAACTGTTGAAGAAGCAGAAGAAACAATTGAAAAGTATCTTAAGACTATAGATTTTAATAAAGGGACTATAGAAATAGCTTTCTTTGGAGGGAGCTTCACAGGAATACCTTGGGAAATTCAGAATAGATTCCTGGCTCTAGCTAATAAATACCTTGTTAAGGGTAAAGTTGATGCAATCAGGCTTTCAACAAGACCGGATTACATAAACAAAGATATTATAGATAATTTAAAAAAATATGGAGTCAGCATTGTTGAGTTAGGCATCCAATCAATGGACAGGGATGTGTTGGAGACAGCCAAAAGAGGTCACAGTTCTGAAGATGTAATAAATGCAATATCCATGCTTAAAAGTGGAGGGTTTGTTGTCGGTGCTCAGCTGATGGTGGGATTGCCAAAAGACGATGAAGAAAAAGCGATAAGGACAGCCAAACAAATAGCTGGTCTTAAACCTCATATAGCAAGGATATATCCAGTTTTAATAATAAAGGATACTTACTTAGAGGAAATGTATAGAAAAGGACTTTATAAGCCTCTGACTATAGATGAAGCAGTAGATATATCCAAGAAAATGTTGATTTGCCTGGAAAAGTCAGGGATAAAGGTTATAAGAATAGGACTTCAGCCTACAGATGATTTAAGCACGGGAGGTAATGTGGTAGCAGGACCATATCATCCATCAATGAGACAGCTGGTTGAGACTGAGATATACAAGGATATGATATTATATATATTAAAGAACATTGAATATAATGGAAGTTGTACTATAGAAATATTATCAAATCCAAAAGATTTTTCCGCGGTTTTTGGACAAAAAAAGTCAAATTATGAGTTTCTAAAGAATCAATATAGAGATAAAACTATAGTTTTCAAGGAAGATACCTCCATAGACGCAGGTTCTATATCGGTGAGATATGGCGAAAAAACCATTAATATGTCTAAAAATACTTTTTACCATAAAATGAGTTTTTGAAGGAATTATAAACCAGATATAGAATATATAATCAATCGCAATAATTTAATTGTTGTATAGGGGGTATTGGATTATGGAAGTACTAAAAGTATCAGCTCAATCACAACCTAAATCTGTTGCAGGTGCTTTAGCGGCTGTGTTGAGAGAGCGTGCTACAGCTGAAGTACAAGCTGTAGGTGCAGGAGCTGTAAATCAAGCAGTTAAGGCGATAGCAATTACTAGAGGTTTTGTAGCACCAAATGGTATTGATCTTGTTGTAATACCTGCCTTTTCTGAAATTCAGATTGACGGTGAAGATAGGACAGCAATAAAATTTATAATAGAACCAAGATAAATATAAATATTAAAGCTAAAGCCTGTTGTGTTATAACGACAGGCTTTAGCTTTTCAACTTTTTAAACATATGTTAGAATTAAAATGTTGCATGGTTGAATTTACATATTATAGGAGTGTTTATATGTATCTCAAGGAATTAGAGATTATAGGGTTTAAATCTTTTTCAGATAAAACTCATATAAATTTTACAAGAGGTATTAATGCGATAGTAGGACCTAATGGAAGCGGCAAAAGCAATATTGCAGATGCTATCAGATGGGTAATTGGAGAACAGAGTGTAAAAACCCTTAGGGGCAGTAAGATGGAAGATATCATTTTTGCAGGTAGTGATAAGAAAAAAGCCTCGGGATTTGCAGAGGTTACTCTAGTGCTGGATAATTCAGATAAAGCCATAGATGTTGCCTTTAATGAGATAAGCATAACCAGAAGGATGTATCGTTCAGGTGAGAGTGAATACTATATTAATAAAACCCAGTGCAGATTAAAAGATATAGTGGAAATGCTCATGGACACGGGAATAGGTAAAGAGGGATATTCCATTATTGGACAAGGGAGAATAGATGATATACTAAGCAATAAATCAGAGGGAAGAAGAATCATATTTGAAGAAGCAGCAGGTATAACAAAATATAAGCATAGGAAAGCAGAATCAGAGAAGAAACTTGAGCATACAGAAAAAAATATAGAAAGATTGGGAGATATAATAAATGAAATAAATAACCAATTAGAGCCTTTAAGCCATCAGGCAGAGATGGCTAAGAAATATATAAAACTCATGGAAGAACTAAAAGTTCAGGAAGTAAACCTTATAATCAACAATATTGATAATAACAAGAAAAAGCTTAATGATATAATAGGTAAAATTGAAGAATTGAACAAACTCCAAATTGAGAAAGAGGCTGAGATAGAAAAATATAATAACGATAAAGATGAATATAAGTCTTCTATCAAAGAATTAGAGTCAAAAATTCAAAGCACCAGTGATGAAATCCATAACCTTGTGAATCAAAAGGAAAAATTAGAAGGTGAAGCACGACTGCTTCAAGAAAAAGAATCTTTTCTAAACGTCAGCATGGACAAGCTAAACAAGGAAGAAGCTAATCTCAAGCTTCAAAAGTCACAATTAAACGCTGATATAGAAAGTGACAAGAAATTAATCGAATCATATGAACAGCAGATTAATGAGTTATTACAGGAAATAGATTCCAAAGAAGAAGAGTATAAATCCAAGTTTTCTTCAATAGACGATTTAGAGAATAAGATTGAAGAGATTAAAGGAAATCATATTAGTCTTCTAAATAAATGTTCCGATAGAAAAAACAGCATTAATAGCCTTATATCAATAAAGACGAGCGTTGATAAAAGAATTAACCAGTTGAATATTGATAATGAGCTTCTTTTGGGACAACATGAAGATAAGACATCTTTACTGGAGAAGAATAACTCAGAATTACAAGAAATGGAAAGCAATATTGTAAAGCTTGCTGATAAGAAAAAAGAGTTAACCAGCAAAAAGGAAGAGACAATAAAATTGCTGAATGAGCTTCAGGAACAATTTATTGAAACCAGATCAAGAAAGGATAATGTTATATCAAGATTAAAGCTTCTTGAGGAAATGGAAAAAGATTATGGCGGATATAGTAAAACAGTTAAGACAATACTTATGAAATATCAGGATGCAAAAAATAATATATCAGGTTTTCGTGGAGCAGTTGGAGAAATAATATCAGTAGATTCTAAATATGCTGCTGCTATAGAAGTTGCATTAGGTTCTTCTGTACAAAACATTATTACTAACAATGAAGAAGATGCAAAAAAAATCATAGAGTTTTTGAAAAAAAACAGACTTGGAAGAGCTACATTCCTGCCAATTAGTTCCATCAAGCCAAAAACTCTTAGCAGCAGTGAAAAAAGATATCTTGATATGCCTGGAGTACTAGGAATTGCAGCTGATATGGTGAGGTATGAAAAGGAATACAAGGATATAATATATCATCTCCTGGGCAGAATTGTAGTGGTTGACAATATGGATACAGCAATCAGGTTGGCAAGAAGTACCAATTACATGTATAGAATTGTAACACTTGAAGGAGAGTTGATAAGCCCAGGCGGTGCTATTACAGGAGGAAGCCTTGGTTCTACAGGTTCTAATATAATAACAAGAAAAAGTCAAATTGCAGAACTTAAGGCTGATTACTCAAATATTTTAAAAGAGTTGGATAGATTAGGAAAGGATATTGAAATACAAAAAGATGAACTTGATATATACGAAAACCAAATAAATCATTGCACTGAGAGCCTTCATAATCTTGAGATCGATATAAATAATAAAAAGAATAAACTGATTTTACTAAATAATGACCTGGATATCATAAAAAGCAAAATATCTATAAACAATAAAGAAATACAAGAGTTAACATCTCAAAAGGATGAAACAGTAGAGAAAATTGATTGCTTACAACAGGAGTTAGAGCAGCTTTTACATGAAATAAACATTGTGGAAAAAGATATAGTATCATTGCAGGAAGATCTGAAAGCAAAAAAAGAGCAAAGCAAGGATTTTTACAATCTAATAACTTCATTAAAAATAAAAGAAGCTGAAATAAAGCAGCAGATTATATCTTTGAAGCAAAGTATAGAAAGAAGCAATTCAGATCTTCATGAAATCGATATGAGAATTGAAAAGATAGTTGATGAGATTAATAATTGCAAAAATGAAATGATAGCTATCAATGATAAAAAGAGTGAAAATAAAAGAGATATAGAAGCAATAATAGAAAAACACTTAGACAGGCAAAAAGAACTTGAATCCCTTGAGGAATGCAAAAATGTAAAATCAAAGGAAATTGACGACCTGGAAGAAATAATAAGGCTGTTGCAGCAGGATTTGACCAATATACAGAATAATTTGCATAAAACTGACATGGTAAAAGTCAAGTCAGAATTGGAAATTGAGAATTTGGAGTTTAAGCTGCTGGATACTTATGAAATGAGTTATAGGAAAGCCCTAGAATTAAGAATAGAAGGCTTCAACCTCAGCAAAGCATCAAAAAGATGTGAGGAACTGAAAGAGGAAATAAGGGCTTTGGGTACTATCAATGTTAATGCGATTGAAGAGTATGAAAAATTAAGTCAAAGATATGAATTTCTCACAAAGCAGATGGATGACCTGATAAAAGCTAAAGACTCATTAATAAAGGTGATAGATGAGATAACTAAGTATATGAAAAAACAATTCATTGAAGAATTTAACAAAATCAATGCTAATTTCAATGAAGTGTTCGTTAAATTGTTTGGAGGCGGAAGAGCCGAGGTAGTCCTAACAGATAGTGAGGATGTTTTGAATTCAGATATTGAGATTATTGCAAAGCCCCCAGGCAAAAAACTACAGCATTTAACGCTGTTATCTGGTGGTGAAAGAGCATTGACGGCAATAGCTCTTTTATTCGCAATTTTAAAGATGAAACCTGCTCCCTTTTGTGTTTTGGACGAAATAGACTCAGCATTGGATGATGCCAATGTAAGCAGATATGCAAGGTTTTTAGAAGAATTTTTAACCCAATTCATAATAATAACACACAGAAAGGGAAGCATGGAAGTTGCAGATTGCTTGTATGGCGTGACCATGGATGATACAGGAACTTCCAAACTATTATCTGTTAAGCTTGAAGATAAAGTAAGTTAAGTAATGTAGGAGGATTAATAATGGCAGATTTTTTTAAAAGACTATTTAGAAAGAACAAAGATAATGAAGAAAAAAAGATTGAGGAAGAAAATATTAAAAGCCAGGATGAACAGGAAGAAGAGTATATAAGCGATGAAGAAATAGAAAAGCTTATTATTGAAGAGATGGATCAGGAGACAGAAGATATTATTGAAGAAGAGGAAGCGGAACAATTTGGCGATACTGAAGATATAGAAAATGATACAGATAACAAAGTGTCATTCTTTAAAAAGTTAAAGGATGGGCTGTTCAAAACCAGAAAGAATATAACTGAAAGGATAAATTCAGTAATAAGCAGCTTTAAGTCCATTGATGAAGAACTATTTGAAGAATTGGAAGAAATATTGATAACATCAGATGTGGGCGTTGAAACTACTATGAGACTCCTTGACGGAGTAAGAAAAAAGGTTAAGGAGCAGAAGGTCAGTGCTCCCGAAGATGTTGTAAAATTGCTTAAGGATGAAATTTTAGAGCTTATGAGCGAGAATGTCGAACCCCAAAAAGAGGAATATCCTATGATTATTGTGGTTATGGGGGTTAATGGAGTAGGAAAAACAACTTCTGTTGGTAAGATAGCTAACAGATACAAAAAAGCTGGCAAGAAAGTATTGATTGCTGCAGCAGATACTTTCAGAGCCGCTGCCATTGAACAGCTTGAAGTTTGGAGCAACTGGGTAGGTGTTGATATCATAAAGCATCAGGAGGGTTCAGACCCGGCAGCTATCATCTATGATGCTATAAATGCAGCAAAGTCAAGAAAGATAGATGTTGTAATTTGTGATACTGCAGGAAGACTTCACAACAAAAAAAATCTTATGGAAGAGCTGAAGAAAATATTCAGAGTTATTGATAGAGAATATCCTGAAGCTCACAGGGAAGTATATCTGGTATTAGATGCTACAACAGGACAAAATGCCATTACACAGGCTAAGGTATTCCAGGAAGCAGCCGATATTACCGGAATAGTACTGACAAAGCTTGATGGAACTGCAAAAGGAGGCATAGTTATAGCAATTAAGTCAGAACTGAATATACCTGTCAGACTTGTGGGCGTGGGAGAAAAAATAGATGATTTACAGGAATTTAATGAAGTAGATTTTGTCAATGCGTTATTCTCTGAATAATTTTGTTGACAGGAGGTATTGTTTGATTTAAAATACCTATGTAAAGGTAATTACCTTTACATAGGTATTTTGGGGTGTATGCTATGATCGAAGATATAGTAAAGAAAACATTATTATATGATTTTTATGGTCAGTTATTGACTGATAAGCAAAGAGACATTATGGAAATGTACTATACTGACGATCTTTCTTTAAGTGAAATATCTGATCAAATAGGAATCAGCAGACAAGGAGTATACGATACCCTTAAAAGAGCAGAAGCAACTTTGATTGAATATGAAAGCAAATTAGGCTTGGTAGATAAGTTTCTTCAACATAAATCCATATTATCCAGAATAACCAGAATGTTGGATGAGATAATTACTGTAGATGACAAAAATGTGGATGAAATAAAAGAAATGGTTAAGAGCATCAAAGCTTTTATAGAGAAGCTCGATTAAGTATCCGGGAGGAGATTAAATGGCTTTTGAAGGTTTAGCTAATAAGCTGCAGGAAACCCTAAAAAAACTCAGAGGCAGCGGAAAATTAAATGAAAAAGATGTTAAAGAAGCGATGAGAGAAGTTAAGATGGCTTTATTGGAAGCCGACGTTAACTTCAAGGTTGTAAAGGATTTTATTGCAAGAGTAACCGAAAGGGCAGTAGGCCATGAGGTAATGGAAAGTCTGACTCCTGGACAGCAGGTTATAAAGATAGTTAATGATGAACTTACCCAGCTTATGGGAAGCACCCAGAGTAAAATTGCTTTTTCTCCGAAACCCCCAACTATAATCATGATGGTGGGACTTCAAGGTGCCGGTAAAACCACTACCTGCGGAAAACTGGCATTGAACCTGAAAAAGCAAGGAAAAAGACCATTGCTTGTTGCATGTGATATTTACAGACCAGCAGCTATTAAGCAGCTAAATGTTGTAGCTAATCAGGTAGAAGTTGATTTTTTCTCCATAGGTGATAAAGCGAAACCAGTTGATATTTGCAAAGCCGCAATAGAGTATGCATCTAAATCAGGCAATGATGTACTGATAATTGATACAGCCGGAAGACTCCATATAAATGAAGAACTCATGGATGAGCTTTTAGAAATCAAGGAGAACATAAAACCTACTGAAATATTGCTGGTTGTTGACTCAATGACAGGTCAGGATGCTGTGAATGTAGCCGAAAGCTTCAATGAAAAGCTCGGGCTTGATGGAATAATACTTACAAAGCTGGATGGAGATACTAGAGGTGGAGCGGCTTTATCCATAAAAGCAGTGACTGGAAAGCCAATTAAATTTGCAGGTATGGGTGAAAAAATGTCGGATCTGGAGCCTTTTCATCCTGACAGAATGGCTTCCAGAATATTGGGAATGGGCGATGTGCTAAGTCTCATAGAAAAAGCCCAATCCGCCATAGACGAGAAAAAAGCAAGGGAACTGGAAAAGAAAATCAGAAATCAACAGTTCACTTTCGAGGATTTTCTTGAGCAGCTTCAGCAAATGAAGAAAATGGGACCTTTAAGCCAGATAATGGATATGATTCCTGGCATCAATGCAAGTAAATTGAAAGGCATGGAAGTTGATGACAAGGAGCTCATCAAGGTTGAAGCTATAATCAATTCTATGACCAAAAAGGAAAGGCTTGATCCTTCCATATTAAACGGAAGCAGAAGGAAGAGAATAGCCATGGGAAGCGGAACAACCATTCAGGATGTGAATAAAGTTATAAAGAATTTTGAGCAAACTCGAAAAATGATGAAGCAGTTTGCTGATATGGAAAAAGGTATGAAGAAGGGTAAAATGAAACTGCCTTTCTTTAGATAGATTTAAGTTTTACACAATTTTAAAAGGAGGTGAAAAGATGGCAGTTAAAATAAGACTAAGAAGAATGGGAGCAAAGAAAGCACCTTTCTACAGAGTTGTAGTTGCTGATTCAAGATCCCCAAGAGATGGTAAGTTCATTGAGGAAATAGGTTATTATAACCCTATAACAGAACCAGCAGAAATTAAGATTGATGCTGAAAAAGCAAAGAAATGGTTAGCTACTGGAGCACAGCCTTCAGATACTGTTAAATCATTACTCAAAAAGACAGGAATAATAGAATAAAATCTATTGGGAGTGTTGAGTTTGAAAGAATTGATTGAAGTCATTGCAAAAGCTCTAGTTGATAAACCTGAAGAAGTTAAGGTTAAAGAGATTGAAGGAGACAAATCAATCATAATAGAATTAACTGTTGCTCCTGAAGATATGGGAAAAGTAATTGGAAAGCAAGGCAGAATAGCGAAGGCTATAAGAACTGTTGTAAAATCAGCAGCTGCCAAATCAGATAAGAAAGTCATAGTTGAAATACTATAATATGGAGGCTTGATAACAACCTCCATATTATAGTCTATTATAGGTGAGAATATGTTGGAATATATTAGCATTGGTCAGATTGTAAATACTCATGGTTTAAAAGGGGAAGTAAAAGTATACCCTTTGACTGATGATATAAATAGATTTGACCGAGTGGATCATGTATATATTGAAGATGGAAATGAATTAAAGGTTCTTCATGTTGTCAGCGTAAAATATCAAAAAAATATGGTTATCCTCAAGTTCGTAGGTATTGATGATGCTAATTCTGCTGAGAAGTTGAGAAATAAATATATTAAAGTTCATAGGAAGGATACTGTTAAGCTTCCTAAGGATTCTTATTTAATCTGTGATTTAATAGGTATTGAAGTAAGGACAGAATCCGGTGATGTTTTAGGGAAGGTTAAAGGAGTGCTTAAAACCGGCAGCAATGATGTATTTGTCGTAAAATCAGAAGATAAAGAAATCCTGATACCTGGATTAAAAAGTGTGTTTAAAAAGATTGACATAGAAAATCGAGAAATAATAGTTGAATTGCCGGAAGGTTTGATATAAATGAGATTTGATATTATCACCCTGTTTCCTGAGATGTTTGAAGCTGTTTTAGGAGTAAGTATAATAGGCAGAGCAAGAAATAAGGGAGCCGTAGAATTACATTTTCATAATCTAAGGGATTATTCTGAAGATAAGCACAGAAGAGTAGATGACTATCCCTATGGAGGCGGACTTGGCATGGTTATGCAATGTCAGCCTATATTCTCAGCGGTAGAAAAAATCAGCGAAGGTCTTGAAGAAAAACCACATGTGCTTCTAATGAGCCCAAAAGGAGAAACATTCACTCAAAACAAAGCTAAAGAATTGCTTCAATATAATAATATTATTGTAATATGTGGGCACTATGAAGGTATAGACCAAAGAGTGGTTGATGCTCTTGTTGATGAAGAGATATCTATCGGGGACTATGTGCTTACCGGTGGAGAAATTGCAGCAATGGCAGTGGTTGATGCTACTGTAAGGCTATTGCCTGGAGTATTAAAAGAAGAAGATTCACATAATATTGAAACCTTCAGCAATGGATTGCTGGAATATCCGCAATATACCCGGCCTGTAGAGTTCAGAGGCATGAAGGTTCCTGAAATTTTGCTTACCGGTCATCATGAGAATATAGAAAAGTGGAGAAAATATCAATCAATAAAAGAAACATATTTAAAAAGACCTGATCTGCTGAAAAAAGCTGTGCTGACAAAAGAAGAACAGGAAATTTTAAATAAAATAATGCTTGAAGAAAAATAAATTTTCATTTTTATTGCATATAACATATTCATATGGTATAATTTCAATGTTATAACGGGCGGTCCGCTGTCTTTAAGATATGAACGTCTATGAGGGAAGGAGGGACAACATGGATCTTATTAAAATGATTGAAAGCGAACAAATGAAAAAGGATATTCCTGACTTTAATGTTGGTGACGTTGTCAGAGTGTTTGTTAAGGTTGTAGAAGGTTCTCGTGAGAGATTACAGGCTTTCGAAGGATTTGTACTTAAAAGACAAGGTGGAGGCTTGACAGAAACCTTCACAGTTAGAAGAGTAGCTTACGGTGTAGGCGTTGAAAGAACTTTCCCGATTCATTCGCCTAGAATTGATAGAATTGAAGTTGTAAGAAAAGGTAAAGTAAGAAGAGCTAAGCTTAACTACATGAGAGAAAGAACAGGTAAAGCTGCTAAAATTAAAGAAGTTTTATAGGAATGCAATGTAAAGGAAGAGAAATGTCTTCCTTTATATTATTAAAGAACACGGGGGCTGATAATTATATCAGCCCTTTATTTTGATATAGTATATTATACTCTTGGAGAGTGATATAAATGAACATACAATGGTACCCAGGCCATATGGCCAAAGCAAAGAGAAAGATAATGGAAGAATTGAAGCTGGTGGATATTGCTATTGAACTGCTTGATGCAAGAATTCCAATAAGCAGCAGAAATCCAGAGGTAGATGAAATAGTAGGGAATAAAAAAAGAATTATAGTGTTAAATAAAAGCGATATTTCAGATCCACAGCTAAATATTGAATGGAAAAAATACTTTGAGCAAAAAGGTATTACACCAATACTGGCAAATGCAGCAAAGGGTACAGGGCTGAAGGACATACTTAAGGAGAGTAAGAATTTAATGAAGGATGAGCTAGAAATATTAAAAAAGAAGGGCTTAAAGCACAAGACCATCAGGGGTTTAGTAATAGGCATTCCAAATGTAGGGAAATCTACACTTATCAATAAACTTGCCAACAGAAGCATTGCACAAACAGGAGACAGACCGGGGGTGACAAAATCAAAGCAATGGATTAAGGTCAATGAAGATTTTGAGCTTCTGGATACTCCGGGTATATTATGGCCTAAATTTGATGATGAAAGAATAGGACTTAATCTTGCATTTACCGGGGCAATAAAGGATGAAATACTGGATATAGAAGAGTTGGCGAGAAAATTCATATTAAAGGCTTTAAAGGATTTCCCCGATAAACTATATAAAAGATATAATGTTGAGCTTGAAGAAGATTCAGATGTAGAAACCATTATTAATAGAATAGGGAGGAAAAGAGGTTGTATTCTTCCTGGGAATGAGGTTGACACCAACAGGGCAGCCGCAATGATATTGGATGATTTCAGAAGCGGCAGAATTGGTTTGATTACCTTGGAGAAGCCGGAAGATATCCTCTTGAATTAAAATGGCGGTAAGAATCAAATTTGACGAAAAAGAGAAAAGAAGATTAGAGAAGATGATGCAGTTTGAAACCAAGTGTATTAGCGATGGTTTTAAGTTTATCGCAGGCATAGATGAAGCAGGGCGAGGTCCTCTGGCTGGACCTGTTGTAGCAGCTGCAGTAATATTGGATCCAAAAATAGTAATACCGGGTATAAATGACTCTAAGAAGCTGTCGGAAGCAAAAAGGGAATACCTATATGATGAGATTAATAATAAAGCCATTTCTGTAGGTATCGGTATAGTGGATGAAAAAACCATAGATGAAATAAATATAAAGCAGGCTACATATATGGCCATGGAAATGGCAATAAGCAATCTTAAAGTTAAACCGGACTTTCTATTAATAGATGCTGAAAAACTGATAAATGTTCCTATTCATCAGATTTCTATTATAAAAGGTGACAGCCTAAGTGTTTCTATAGCTGCCGCTTCCATAATAGCTAAAGTGACAAGGGACAGGATTCTGGATGAATATGACAAGAAATATCCTGAATATGGTTTTGGAAAGCATAAAGGCTATGGGACAAAACAGCATATAGAATCCATAAGAAATTTTGGATTGCTCCCTATACATAGAAGAAGTTTTACCAAAAATATATAGTTGGTGATTATATGAAAGTTACATCAACGAACATAAATCCAAAAGATATACATAGAGAAGAGTCTGCAAGGCCACTTAAAGTTGGAGATGTATTGAAGGGAAGAGTTGTGGATGCAAGGGAAGGAAGGGTGCTCATAAAGCTTTCTTCCCAGCAGAATATTGATGCTGCAATAGATCCAAAAATAGTTGTTGAAAAGGGTTCTATCATAGAATTAGTAATAACTGATATGAAGGCTGATACTATTTATGTAAAGACGATAAAACAGGCAAAAGAAAAGCTATTATCAAATGACAGCATTATAAATGGGCTTAAAGACTTAGGTCTGAGTGTAACAGAAAGAAATATAGAAATCCTTAAGGCGTTAATAAAATATAATCAACCTGTCAGTAAAGATATCATAGATTACATAAATTATATTATGAAAACTTGCGAGACATTCAGAGAAAAAAGCATAGAAGAAATCCTTGCTTTAGCACTATCAGAACAAGATATTGTCAATACACCATTACACAATCTGCCTAGATTGGACTCTTCTCCTGAACTGAAAAATATCATTTCGGATATTTGGAAAACCCTGAATATCAGCAGTAATAATGACAGCAATGCTTTGAACAACATTATTGGAAAGATAATAAATGAATATAAGCTTGATGAAGGTTTAACTGAGCAGCTAAAACTTCTTTTCCATGGATCGCTGGAAGCTACTGATGTTATAAAAGATGTAAATATAGAAGCAATTTTATTTCTGTTATCCAAAAAAATAGAAGTAAGTCCTCAAAATCTGCTTATTTACAGGCATATAAATGACAAGCGTCCTATTTTTACCCAATATATAGATAATATTATTGAAAATATAAAAAACATTAATGACCCAAGAATTCAATTTATTTTATCAAGGCTTAATGAGCTGTATCATAAACCTGAAGAATTGACTGTAACTGAAAGTGTTGATAAGAGCAATGAGCTTTTAAGAATATTGATTCAACTGGAATCTGTTCTGGAAGAAGACAAGAATGTAAGCAATGAGTTAAAACAAAGCATGATTAATATTAGAGACGTAATTAGTTTTATAAAATCAATAAACAATCATGTTAATTATCTATGCATACCCCTGATGATAAATGAAAATAAGACTGATGTGGAAATTTTTGTTTTTGAAAGAGGCAGGAAAAAGAAAAAAATAGACGTATCCAATGCAACCATAGTCATATGCGTTAACATGCCAAGCCTGGGATACATTGAAAGCATTATTGAAATAAAAAGTAAAAATCTGAACATAAGCTTTAAATCAGAAGATAAAACAACAGCAGATAAGATTAAGAGATACAGTCTTAATCTTATAGAATCATTAAATATTAAAGGATATGATATAATCATCAAGTCAGTGGTAAAGAAGGATAAATCCTTTGATCTGCAATCCATTGACGAATTAATGAATCCTAAGACCATTGGCGACTTTAGCAGTATTGATGTGAGGATATGATATGAGCAGAAGTAAAAATGAAATTAAAAAAGCAGCTGCCCTGTCTTACAGCGAAAAAGATGCAGCTCCTAAAGTAGTGGCTTCAGGAAAAGGTTTGATAGCAGAAAATATAATAAAAGCTGCTGAAAAACATAAAGTTCCTGTTTTTCAGAACAATGCACTGGTGGAAAGCTTGCTTAAACTTGAAGTGGGAAGCGAGATACCGCCTGAATTGTATGTTGTAGTTGCTGAAGTACTGGCATTTATATCATATATTGATAAGGTAAAGGGAGATAATAATGAATAATAAGTTTTTGGGAGGAATAGGAGAAAAAGCAGCAGCGGAGTATCTGGAGAGTCAAGGATACCACATTATAGAGAGAAATTACAAGTGTAAGCTGGGTGAAATAGATATTATAGCAGCTGACAAAGATACCATTGCATTCATCGAAGTAAAAACCAGGACCTCAGATAATTTTGGCCAGCCAGGAGAAGCTGTTAACTATCATAAACAGAAAAAGATCGCTCAGACTGCATTGTCATACATAAGTAATAAGAAGCTTTTTAATTGGATGAGCCGATTTGATGTGGTTGAAGTAATAATAGATAATGATAGAATTATAGATATCAATTTGATTAAGGATGCATTTCAGTATACTGGCAAATATGGTTATTGAAAAATAAATGTTTAGAGGAGTTATGTTATGTTTTTGAAAAATGCGCTTGATATATCTCATAGGATTGTAGAAAAAATAGTTTCACAAGGCGATGTGGTTGTTGATGCTACAGCGGGAAACGGCAATGATACAGTTTTCTTGGCAAAGCTTGTTGGGGAAGATGGAAAGGTATTTGCTTTTGATATACAGGATAAAGCTATAGAAAATACCAGGAAAAGGATGATAGATAATAATGTTAGTAACAGAGTTGTTCTAATAAAAGATGGCCACGAGAATATGGATAAGTATGTACCACATGGTATAAAGGCGGTCATGTTCAATTTAGGGTATCTGCCGGGAGGAGACCATTCAATAGGTACAAAACCCTCCAGCACAATTATGGCAATAGAAAAATCACTGGAACTCCTTAAGCCTGGAGGGATAATCATGATGGCTGTATACTATGGAGGAGACAGCGGATTCGAAGAGAAAGAAGCGGTAATGGAATATGTAAAGACTATTGATTATAAAAAAGCTGTAGTATTAGTCCATGAATTCGTTAATCAAATCAACTGTCCCCCTATAGCAATATGTATTGAAAAAGTTATTTGATAATTGGTTATAACATATATTTTTTATCCAGGGTTCTATGCTGTATAGCTTCTGCTATATGATCAATTTTGATGTTTTCCGAATTATCCAGGTCAGCAATGGTTCTCGCAACCTTCAATATTCTGTTATAAGCTCTAGCGCTCATATTATATTTTTCAAAGGCACTTTTCAGAAGAGCTTTTTCTTTTTGGCCTATTTTACAAAATTTATTTATATGCTTGGGCTTTAATTGGGAATTAAAATATATCCCTTCATTGGCATACCTCTTCAATTGTATTTCTCTGGCTTTGTTGATTCTTTCTTTGATGGATGAAGAGCTTTCGCTTTTGCTGTCATCGCTTAGATCATTGAATTTCACAGGTTTAACTTCAATGTGGAGATCAATACGATCCATCAAGGGACCGGATATCTTTCCTATATAATTTTTTATTTGAGTTACACTGCAGGTACATTTATTGCTTTCATCGCCAAAATACCCGCATGGACATGGATTTATAGATGCAATCAGCATGAACTTGGATGGATAAGTTATAGTTCCGTTTACTCTGGATATAGTTACACATTCATCTTCCAAAGGCTGTCTCAATACCTCAAGAACATGTTTTGGAAATTCAGGCATTTCATCAAGAAATAAAACACCATAATGAGCCAGAGATACTTCACCAGGTTTGGGTATTCTTCCTCCTCCAATAAGGGATGCTGCGGATATTGTATGATGAGGAGATCTAAAAGGTCTTTTTAGGATTAGGTTTTCCCCTTCTTTCAACAATCCAGCAACGCTATATATCTTTGTAACTTCAAGACTTTCTTCAAAAGTCATATCAGGCAGAATTGATGGAAGTCGTCTTGCAAGCATGGTTTTTCCAGAGCCTGGTGGTCCGATCATGAGGACATTGTGAGAGCCGGCAGCAGCTATTTCCAAAGCTCTTTTAACTATATACTGACCCTTAACATCTTTGAAATCCCAATCATCTATGTCATTGATCTGGAGATTTTCTGCTGAAAAAACCGTTGGTTCTATATTTAAAGATCCATTTAAAAATTCTACCATTTGCTTTAAATCATTAACGCCAATAATATCTAAGCCCTTTACCAAAGCAGCTTCTTTGGCATTTTCTATGGAAGTGATTACTCTTGAAAAGCCTTGCTTTTTTGCTTCCATACACATTGGTAAAATACCTTTGATTCCTTTTACTGTACCATCAAGTGAGAGCTCGCCTAGAAATATCGTATTGTCAACCGCTTCTTCTGGAAAATACATTGAAGATACAAGCAAACCAGCTGCTATTGCAAGGTCAAATACTGAGCCTTCTTTTTTGATATCTGCAGGAGCAAGATTTATGGTTATTCTTTTATGAGGAAATTGAAATTCTGAGTTTTTTATGGCAGCCTTAACTCTTTCTTTTGATTCTTTTACAGTGGTATCGGGCAAGCCTACAATGTCAAAGCCTGGAAGGCCATTTGATAAATCTACCTCAACTTTTACAATATAGCCATTTATACCATAAATTGAGCAGGAATTAACTTTGTAAATCATCAAATACCCCCAATTTATCTTAAGTTTAATAATATATTCCATAAACAAAGCAATTTACCTTCTAAAAAATCGATTTGTGTTACAAAATTGCACAAATATGGATATAAAGTAATAATATAATTGATAAAATTGCATTCTTAGGTATAATTTTCTTATAAAATAATAGGCTTTGTAAAGTTAATATGAAAAATTAGCATTAAGATTCGTAGAATAGCTCAAAATTCCGCAAGCAAGATTAAAACTGCTGCACTGTGGATAGTCAAGGGTAAAAATGAACAGGCTAACGC
>Ga0134092_1000249_pt1 | contig 56802 bp, 45 predicted proteins | sample 3_6taG_FD_94454 | JGI IMG/M metagenome (GOLD analysis project Ga0134092, IMG submission 94454) | Switchgrass degrading microbial communities from high solid loading bioreactors in New Hampshire, USA - 3_6_20_6_A3 metaG | ecosystem: Engineered > Bioreactor > Semi-continuous > Anaerobic >... | reverse complement strand
GGTTTGTTGTTCACAAATACGGTTGCATTCACCGAAAATGGGGATGATACTGCAGCAGAGGAAACAACTGAGCAGGTGGCAGAACAAGCCGATGAGAATCAGCCGGTCCAGTTCAATGAAGCAGAATACCTGGGTAATATGAAAAAGGTTGCTGAAAATAATGACCTTATTATGTACTTCAACGAGGAAACGACTGAAGTAGCTGTAAAGGTAAAGAAAACAGGAACCGTTTGGTACACCAATCCCCCGAAGAGGGGCTCCGATCCGATTGCCAGCGGAGTCAACAAATTAAAACTGGGATCTCAGTTGACCCTTACCTATTATACTGCTGCAGCCCAGCAGAAAATCATGGACAACTATAATGACAGTATTGCCCGCGGGCAATTTGTTACCGAGCCGATCGAAAACGGTATCAAGGTAACCTATACCATCGGTAAAGTGGAAGATATTCTCGTCATTCCGGAATTGATTAGTGCCGAGCGATTTGAACAGTTGCTTGAAAAAATTCCGGATGAAAAGGACAGGAGAAACGTAGAAAGGCGATACGGACTTCTTTCCCTGTCAAAAGCAAGAAATGAACAGGAAAGAAAAGAATTGCTCGAACAGTATCCTGTACTGGAAGACCATGATATTTATCGTCTTAGAACAAGTGCAAACCGTTTCGTCTTGGAAGAAATCGAACAGATTTTGGCCGATGCAGGGTATACCCTTGAGCAAATGAATGCAGACCATGCAGAGAACAACGTGCCGCCCAAAGAACCCAACAAGGAACTCTTTACGGTTTCTATGGAATACACCCTGGACGGTGAAAATCTCATTGTAAATATTCCGACTGATGAGATTCAGTTCGATCCAACATTCCCGCTAACCCAGATTAAAGTGCTTGAGTTTTTCGGATCGGCTGACCATACCGAAGAAGGTTATATATTCGTTCCGGACGGTTCAGGTGCTTTGATATACCTGAACAACGGTGAGACTCAGGCCAGACCCTTTATCTCTCAGGTATACGGGCGGGACAGAGGAATCAAGATTACCGAGCTTCTTGAGAATACGGAACAGGTTTATTTGCCGGTATATGGCCTTGTGAAAGGCGATGAAGCCTTCTTCGCCATTATAGAAGACGGTGATGCATTCGCGACAATCTATGGAGATGTCGGTGGAAAAATCCATTCCTATAATACCGTTTGCACAGAGTTCACCACCTTGCCCAACGACACTCTGGATCTTGGTCAAGTAGCAGGTAACAACACCATAAAAATCTATCAGCAAAGGGTTTATCAAGGAAACTTTAGGATCAGGTTTGCTTTCTTAGACGGCGAAGATGCCAACTATATGGGCATGGCGAACTACTACAAGGATTATTTGGTTGCGAGGGGTGTTTTAGAGAAAATCGAGCCTAAAGAGAATATCCCCTTCTTCCTTGAACTTGTCGGAGCCATAGACACAAAGAAGCCTTTCCTTGGCATTCCGATAAATACCATCGAACCCTTAACCACCTATGATCAGGCAGCGGAGATAGCCAGCCTGCTTATGGAAAATGATATAAAGAATATCCAGATGAAATACTCAGGATGGTTTAACGGTGGACTCAAGCAAAGCTATGCCGCACAAGTAAAGCTGATCAGGCATTTAGGCGGAAAGGACGCTTTCAATCGTCTGGTCAAATTCACCAAGGATAACAATATAGGCTTCTATCCTGACGTATCCTTTGAGTATGTCTATGATGACAAGGCCTTTGACGGATTTAGCCCAAGGCGGGATGCATCCAGATTCATCAATAAGGAAGTAGCCCTCATTTACAAGATCAATATTGCCACTTTCCTCACGGAAACATTGCGGGAGGCCACCTACATGGTCGCTCCGACAAAAGTGGGTTCTACGATTGACAACTTTATAAAGAAATCCAGTCAGTTTGGCCTAACAGGCTTGTCCTTAAGAACCCTGGGATCCCACCTGAACTCCAATTTCAGGGAGAACCGTTTGGTCGACAGGCAACAATCCCTGGAATACAACAAGGCTGCCTTGGAGAAATTGGTTGACAGCGGATATGATCTGATGCTAAACGGTGGAAATTCCTACGCACTGCCCTATGCAAAGCGTATCATCAACATGCCCTTTGATTCCAATAACTTTACGATTGCAGATGAGAGCATACCCTTCTACCAGTTGGTAGTCAGAGGCTATGTTGAGTATGCCGGCGAGCCGATCAATCTATCCACTGACTACAAGAGGACCATGCTCAAGACCATTGAAACAGGTGCCGGAGTATACTTCAAATGGATTTACGGAGAGAATTCTCTGATCAAAGACACCGACTATGAAGAGCTGTATTCGGTATGCTATGAAGACTGGTTCGAAGACGCTGTAAACTTCTACAAGGAAGCCAACTCGATATTGGCCGATGTGCAGGGTCAGCGAATTGTAAAGCATCAGAGATTGGATAAGGGTGTTTATCAGGTCACCTATGAAAACGGCAAGAGCATCATTGTAAACTACAATAAGAAGCCTGTTAAAGTGAAGGGCGTTACTGTAGGCGCTGAGAGCTATCATGTATTACAGGAGGTGAAAGGAGAATGAAAACAAGAAAAAAACGCAGACTATCCTTGACCTCGAAGAAGGCCATTGCCGGTTACTGTTTTATCACTCCTTTTCTGTTAGGATTGCTGTTCTTCTTTCTTTACCCTCTCATGCAATCCATCGTTTTCAGCTTTAACAGGCTGGAAGTAAGTTCAGATGGATATCAGTTGATTCAGGTAGGTCTGGAGAACTATCATCGAGCCTTCTTTGTTCATCCAAATTTCAGAAGGATTTTGGTCGAATCCATTACCCAGATGTTAACGGATGTGCCTCTGATCATTATATTCAGCTTCTTTGCAGCTAACCTGCTGAATCAGAAGTTTAGAGGCCGTGCCCTGGCAAGAGGTATCTTCTTCCTTCCCGTTATATTAACCTCTGGTATCATCATAGCAATGGAGAATTCCGACCTGATGATCAACATGATGAGAAGCAGTTTCCAGCAGGAAGCTCAATCCGGCACAGCCGGCGAGATGCTTCGTTCTCTGGAGCTAAGGAATCTGCTTTATCAAACCAGAATCGATCCAAGGTTTATTAACTATATTACAGGAGCGATTGATAGAATTTATCAAATCGTCATCGCTTCGGGAGTGCAGATCTTGATTTTCCTGGCCGGTCTGCAATCCATTCCCCCATCCCTCTTTGAGGCCTCCAATATCGAAGGAGCCACCGGATGGGAGAATTTCTGGAAAATTACTTTCCCCATGGTCAGCCCGTTAATTCTGGTTTGTACTGTCTATACCATTATCGATTCCTTTACAAAACCGACGAATCGAGTTATGACGATGATTCGCGATGTGGCTTTCCAGCAGACCAATTACGGTTTCAGTGCAGCCCTTGCATGGATTTATTTCGTCTTGATTCTGGTGATTTTGGGAATCGTAATAGGCATTATATCCAAGCGTGTATTCTATCATGAATAATTGGATAGTGCAGGAGGTGAAGTATGAAAACTCTTATTTCTAATGTTCATTATAAATTGTTCAAGTCAGACAAAATGAGATTGTTCTGGCATAAGAATTTTATCCTTGCCAAATGGAGCGCCCGGGGCTGGGCTCTGGTACGGGCGGTTCTGGTGATCGGTATATCGTTCATCATATTATACCCGCTGATCGTTAAGTTTAGCGTATCCATCATGGATGAGAGGGACCTGTATGATATTACGGTCAAATATATTCCAAAGCATTTTACAATAGAGAATTATAAGACCGCATGGCAGTTTATGAATTATCCGAAGGCCTTTTGGAATTCCTTCTCCCTGTCCATGCTCGCTAGTGTGATGCAGCTAATCTCCTGCACACTGATAGCCTATGGATTTGCGCGGTTCAACTTCCCGCTGAAAAATTTAATATTTGGGTTGGTCATTGTGACACTGGTTGTGCCTCCCCAGACGATTATGATTCCGCTGTTCTTGCACTTCCGGTTCTTTGACGTCTTTGGAATCATCAAAGCGATAACGGGGCAAAAGGGTATCAACCTGCTGGACAGTTACTGGCCCTTTGTACTGATGTCGCTCACCGGTTCAGGAATGAAGAATGGTTTGTATATCTATATTCTTCGACAGTTTTTCAGAGGTATGCCAAGGGAATTGGAAGAAGCAGCATATGTGGATGGCTCCAGTACTTTGAGGACTTTTGCCACCATTATGCTGCCCAGTGCGGTTCCTATGATGGTCACCGTTTTTCTCTTCTCCTTTGTATGGCAGTGGAATGACAGCTTCTATTCCTCCCTCTTCTTGCAAAAGCTCCTGGTATTGCCTATGGCCCTCAGTGCCCTGGCTCAAAACATCAATCAGTACTATTATTGGGAGTACGGTCAGATGACAAATATGAGTCCGGCTTATGCGTCCATGATGAACAATACCGGAAGTATCATGCTGGTAGTTCCACTTTTCCTGATTTACCTCTTTGCTCAGAGATACTTTGTTGAAAGTATTGAGCGATCTGGAATCGTTGGTTGATTGGATACCGGGAAACCTGCCTGGAGATTCCAGGCAGGTTTCTTTATTCCAAGCCTTGTTTATAGCAGGAATGCAGCTCTTCGGTACGGGATTTGCGAATCCTCCGGGTCAGATGCTCATCAATGGGACATGAAGAAACGGGCCGGTATGCTAAGTTCCATGCAGACAGTTGTTCAGACCTTTATACTATACAGATAGGTCTATTGATTGACTCATATCGTAACCTATGCTATAATGTGAATATCAAAATCAGTTGAATGATGCATGAAATGGATGGATAAAAGCTCATATTTTATCCAAATTTGTTTTATTTGCATTCCGGTCGCATTTTCTATAAGCACCAATAAACAGGCCACAGACCTTTTCTAAGACGCACTACCCTCTTAGCACTGAACAAAGCAGCTATCATACTTTTTACGGTTTCTTACAGGGATCTTTAAGCAAAAGTGATCTTGAATCGCAAAGGAAGTTTTTATTCGTGTTTTGTTTTCGGTTTAAAGCCATAAAAGGCTTTAAATAAAATATAAGGGGGTAATTTTTTAATGCCAAAAGGATCTTTGAAACTCATTTCACTTATTTTAGCCTTGCTGTTCATTCTTTCCGTTGCAGTAGGATGCGGCAGCAAATCCACTGACACAACAGACAAGACTACAAATAACGGTGAAACATCCAACAAGGGTGAAGAGCAAGGAAAAGAAGAAGAGGAAGTTGTTGAAGAAACTTATGATTTTGGGGGGAGAGTTATTCGCGAAGCTGCATGGTGGGACCTGGAACCTCAACCGGGTACTTCTGAAGGCGCTGACAAGCAGATAGCTCGCAGAGACGAGTTGATGGAGAAGTATAACTTCACCGTAGAGTATTTGAACGTTCCTTATGATCAATATCTTGAGACGTTTACAGCTAGCACTTTGTCTGGAGAACCTTTTGCAGATCTTTGCGAGGTACCGCAGAACTGGTTCTACCCGGGTCTTGTTGCAAACGGTTTCTTAAAGGATTGGGACAGCCTGGGAATCGATTTAACCAAAGAGAAATGGGAACCGACAACTTTGGAATTTGGATTATACCAGGGCAAGCACTATGCCATGATGGCCGGTACTTTCTTCCCAAGATCCGGTGTCTTCTTTAACAAGACCTTGTTCGATAGGGAAGGCATTCCTTATATCTATGATATGGTTTATGACAAAACCTGGACATGGGATAAGATGCTGGAGATCGCCAAGAAGACAACGAAGGACCTTGACGGAGACGGCATCATCGATCAGTGGGGAATCGAAGATATGAATTTGGAATGGCAGCTGATCGCTTCTAACGGCGGTTCACCGATCAAGACGGTGGACGGAAAGGCCGTATTTGGATTGTTGGATCCGGAAGCCCTTGAAGCCCTTCAATTTTTCCAGGATCTCCACAACCTTCATAAAGTTGTAGAGCCCACTGACGGGCAGGCATGGGATTATCCCGGCCAGCAGTTCCAGGACGGTAAAGCGGCTTTCCTGGCCTATGAATGGTGGTTTGTTGACAGGCTCTATCCAAATATGGCTGATGACTATGGATGGGTGCCTTTCCCGATGGGTCCCAGAATGAACGAGTATGTATCCGATTCCCAGGGCCACAATGTGAAAGTCATTCCTGCCACTGTTGTAAGACCGGAGGAAGTAGCCCTCTATTATGATTGGATGACAGAACCCTATCCGGATGAGGATGAGGACTCCTGGAGAGAATATCCTGAAAGCAAATCCAGAGACGAGGAAACCGTTCAGATGTTCCGCAACTGGCATCTGTGGAACCTGTCCAAGATCAATGTATGGGGTAGCTTCCCTGACTTGGTAAACCTTGGCTACAGCTTCATGTGGCAGATTGAAAGCGGGAACAAGACTCCGCAAGTAGCCATTGAAGAAATCGCAGCTCAAGCCCAAGCCATTCTGGACGATGCATTTGTAAAATAATAAATAAACCAGCGCTCTGATATGCTCCCCTTATGGTAGGCGATAAAAATGTGCTTACCATAAGGAGGAGCATTTTTTATGGGAGAAATAGAAAAAGTTCAGAAAAAGAAACTAAAGCAAGTTCTAAAGTTTATAGAGAGAAAAGGTACAACGAGCCATAGTGTAAAAGAATCGGTGGAATAAAATAGCGCCAACCAGAGTCTATGGTTGGCGCTAAAATGGGTCATATGTTTTCCTACAGTTTATGGATATCGTATTCTCTAACGATCCGTTATTGAAAATTGGCGGGATACTCTATGCAGTGTCTTGATGAGGAGGGTCTCAAGGGGGATAAGAAGCAGGGCAGATACGGCACGGCCCGGAAGGAATACAAAGAATCCCTTATCGTACATCATGGACAGCCAAAGAGTATTGAGTACAAGGCTTGTAATAAGTTCTGTGGCTGCGATGGCCAGGAGTAAAGAGCGAAAGCTCCAATCCACGGAGTAGCCCTTCATTTTGGCCAGTAAGCCTGGCAGGAAACCCGACAGGGCTGCCGTCAAAGTAAAGCCAGGATGATAGGGTCCCATGGGGTTGATGGCAAAACCGATGATGTCGGCCAAGATGCCGGACAGGGCCCCGTATAAGGGTCCCATTAAAAAACCGCCCATCATGACGGGAATTCCTCCAAAGCTGATGCGAATTCCCAGAACTCCGGCAATCATGATGTTGATCGGAAAGAAGCGGGTAAAAATAATACTGATGGCCACCAATATCCCGGAGAAAGCAATCTTTCTAACTTTTCCGTTCACAAAAAAACACCTCCTTTCCCTTTGAATGGCAAAGAATGCCACATCAAAGAGAATGAGATGGACAACAATTCTCATGTGTGGCAGCGGACGCGGTACTGCATCGCAGGCTGCGTCAGCAGCCTTTCGTTTAGAGGCAACTTCCCATCCTCTAACACTTAACGCACAGCACCTACTCTGCACATTCTGTATGTGAGATATTATAGCAAAGATGAATTGGGATAACAATAGTGGTTCAGTGTCATTTTCGGTCAGGAAAAGGGTTTAAAAGATAACGTTTAAGCCGTTATCTGGGATCGCTTGCCGGAGCTTTTTTGAAGACGCTGTTTCAAAGAGAAGATCCAGCCACCTGCAGTTCCCATTGGGCAAAATGCACACCAGGTCCGCTGATGGAAATAGACGCCCAGGAGGATATCGATGAGGGTGGTGATGAGGATCATGCGGACAAAGACGGCTCCTATGGACATCAAGCTTCCCCAGGCAAAATAAATCTGAATGATAAATAAGCCCATAAGAAATATGAAGAAGGCGATCTTGAAGGAGGTTTTTTTGAGTATGCCCGGAATCCCCTTCCTCAGGCTGATTTTGCTTAAGACGCAATCATTCAGGCTCCCCCGTGGGCAGTAAGAGCCACACCATTTTCTGCCCATGAAGGGTGCGGTTATAACAGGAGCTGCCATGCAGATGACAGCAACCAAACCCACGGGCGGGTAGAGGATCCCCGCGACCGCAAAGAACACTAGGACAATCCATGCAAGTTTTTTGATGAGCTTCATTGAAATACTCCTTTCATCCAAACAAATAATCGCAAAACCATTATATTATAATAATACGCTACAGTCAAGGATCCGGAACCGGAAATCAGAAAAAGTGATGATGGGGATTCTATTGATAATGGTATAAAAAGAAAATAGTTCCATACCGAAATGGGATATGATAAAATTGTTATGGACCCAAGCATCATACGAATTGAAAGAATCGACAACCCCTATTCACAGCCATAGAAGCCGGAGGGAGAGAATGAGCCATTTTTTTGCCTATTTGTCCAGGATGAAGTTGATCAAACGATGGGGCTTGATGCGAAATACATCAGATGAAAATATTCAGGAACACAGCCTGCAGGTTGCAATGATTGCCCATAATCTGGCAATCATTAGAAATCGTTTTTTTGGAGGAAATTTAAATCCGGAGCATGTCATGACCCTGGCCTGTTTTCATGAAGTAGGGGAAGTGATAACCGGAGATTTGGCAACTCCGATTAAATACTTTAATCCGGAGATTAAAAAAGCATATAAAGCGATTGAGGTGATAGCCAACAAGAAACTGTATGAAATGCTGCCTGCAGAGCTGCAGGGCGATTATAAGGCTTTGCTTTTCCCCCAGGAAGAGGACGGGGAAAGCTGGGTCATTGTGAAGGCTGCTGATAAAATCAGCGCCTATCTAAAATGCATAGAGGAACTGAAGGCCGGAAACCAGGAATTTGCCAAAGCGGAGCGGTCGATTAAGCAGGAGATAATGAGCATGAATCTGCCGGAGGTGCAATATTTTCTGGAGGTATTTGTTCCGAGTTTCAGTTTGACCTTGGATGAGCTTGATTAGTTCGTTTTCATAAAGCAGGATTGCCTGAGTTGCGATAGAAATATATGAATATGGAACGGGGCATATCAGTGTGAAGTTCATGGTATGGAAGGGAGATGTAGATTAATGAAAAAGCTAAACATGCTGGCTTTTGATTTTGGCGCCAGCAGCGGTCGTGGGATTTTAGGCCAGTTTGACGGAGAGAAGCTCTCCATTCAGGAGATCCATCGTTTTCCCAATGATCCGGTTGAGGTATCCAATCACCTATACTGGGATATTTTGCGGCTTTACAAAGAGGTACAGGACGGGCTTTTGAAATTTGCCAACGGTGATTTTGGACAGCTGCAATCCATTGGAATCGATACCTGGGGGGTAGATTTTGGCCTTTTGGATTCCAGTGGGGATCTCCTCGGCAATCCCTATCATTATCGTGACAGCAGGACAGAGGGGATGATGGAAGAAGCCTTTAGCCGCATGACAAGGGGGGAGATATTCAGCAGGACCGGTATAGCCTTTCAAAAGTTCAATACCCTGTATCAGCTCCTCGCTATTTGTGTAAAGAAGCCTTTTGTAATGGATCACGCAGAGACCCTGCTGTTCATTCCGGATTTGTTTGCCTATTTTCTAACGGGTGAAAAATCTACGGAGTTTACGGAAGCCACCACAAGCCAGCTCCTGGAGGCCGGAAAGGCCTCATGGTCGAAAGACATTCTAAAGGCAATGGGTATTCCGGACAGGATATTTACTGAAATTCAGTATCCGGGAACCGTTCGGGGAAAAGTAATGCCTCGACTTAGCAGGAGTTTGGGAATCGGCCAGGTACCGGTTGTGGCTGTGGCTACCCATGATACCGGCTCGGCAGTTGCGGCAGTTCCGGCCCTGGATGAAAATTTTGCATTCTTAAGCAGTGGCACATGGTCCCTGATGGGAGTGGAAGTGGACAAACCAATTATCAATGAGAAGACCCTGGAATGGAATTATACAAACGAAGGCAGTGTTGGTGGGAAATACCGCCTTTTAAGAAACATCATGGGATTGTGGATTGTTCAGGAATGCAAAAGGGAATGGGAGCGGGGCGGCGAAAACTACGATTTTGGCGAATTGGTTGAAATGGCAGAGGCTTCTGAGCCCTTTATAGCATTTATTGATCCGGATCATGACCTATTCTACAGTCCCGGAGATATGCCGAGAAAGGTCCAAGAGTTTTGTGCCGGCTCCGGCCAAAGGGTTCCCCAAACAAAAGGGGAAATCCTAAGATGCGTATTCGAAAGCCTAGCCCTGAAATATCGATGGTCCCTGGATAGACTGGAGGAGATTTTACAAAAATCCCTGGATGTTTTGTACATCGTCGGTGGAGGTTCTAAAAATAAGCTTTTGAATCAGTTTACGGCAAACGCAATCAAGCGGCCGGTTGTTTGTGGGCCGACGGAGGCTACGGCAATCGGGAATCTGATGGTCCAGGCTATGGCCCTGGGAGAGATCGGGAATCCCAGGCAGATCAGGGAAGTGGTACGGAAGTCTTTCCCGACGGAGGAATATATGCCCCAAAATGCAGTGCAGTGGGATGATGCCTATGAGAAGTTTTTGAAAATCATCGACTGATATTTCTCTTGCCCATGGGGTGTGCTTTCAGGATCCTTTTGCGTTTTTTATAAAGAACTTCAAACAGGGCAATTCGTTCAAAAAGGATAAAAATTTCCCATGTTTAATCTAAAGCCGATCTGCATACAATAGGACTGCAAGGATCCATCATGGTTGAGCCAAGAGCATAGTGAGGTTTGAGAAAGCCTTATTATGTTCGGCCAAAGAATGATATTGGATCCCTAAACCGGATTCAATATCATTCGGCGGGAAGACTTGCTGATGTCCCCAAAGGTTCTGTAGCAGTCGAGAGATTGCTGCAGGATCTGAAAGAATGTCAGTAGGTCGAGCGAAGATCCATGAGGGTTTCGAAGTTTTGATGAGAGATCAGAATGGGGGATTCTGCAGGGTCGTAAGATTCTGCAGGGTCCCGTAGAGATCTTCATGGGTCGAGCACAGGTGAATAGAGGTCTCGTAATGTTGTTTCATGGTCAAAAGATCATGAAATGATGTGTAGGGATTTCTATTTGCCGACGCGAAGATCATGATGGGTTCTTTTGGGAAGGATCTCTGAAAAATCAGAGGTCCTTCTTGAATTTTGGGAGGCTTTGGGGTGAAATATTGTAAAAAGACTCGATTCATGGTAAACTATTGAGAAAAATGAAAGCAGAAGGAGTCGGCCATGGAAAAGAAGATCTGTGTATATAGTGCATCAAGCTGTGCGGTGGATGATGTCTTTTTTGAAACGGCCAGAGAGCTGGGGCGGGAGATGGCCAGGCGGGGCTTTAAGCTTATTTACGGTGGCGGACTGGTTGGCTTGATGGGGGCGGTGGCAAAAGGGGTCCATGAATTCGGTGGGACGGTAATAGGCGTTATTCCTGAGGCCCTTAACTTGAAAGGAATCGTGTATGATTTGGCTGATCAACTGATTGTAACCAAGGGAATGCGGGAACGAAAAGCGGTAATGGATGAACTGTCCGATGCCTTTATTGCCCTTCCCGGAGGTTTTGGTACCCTGGAAGAAATTTTGGAAATCATAACCCTAAAACAGCTCCGGTATCACAACAAGCCAATTGTCATTATGAATATAGAAGGCTATTATGATCCGCTTCTGGCCCAATTTGATCGAAGTATAGAAAAGCATTTCGCCAAAGCGGAGTGCGAAAAATTATACAGGATTGCCTACAGCGTTGATGAAGCCCTTTCTTATATAGACAACTATGAGCCCGTTGAAATTGGCACAAAGTGGCTTACGGAAGTAAAGGAAATTAAGTCTTGACAGGCGCCAAAAAATGCGCTATTATATTCTGGCGATGAGTGATTAGCCTGTGGGGTTATAGCTCAGCTGGTCAGAGTGCTTGCTTGACATGCAAGAGGTCGTTGGTTCGAGCCCGACTAACCCCACCACCATGAAGGAGAGGTTATCAGCCTCTCCTTTCACATTTTTGGTCTCATGCAGTTTCGTTTTGCGAATAGTCGTTGCTTATAGTACAAATATATGATATGATACCTCTATAATATACTGTAATATGCTATACAAGACGTTCTACATTTCCTATTCATTTCGTTTTATGATCTTTATCCCACTTATCGTTCCCTGATTAATGACAATACATTACCTTTATACCAAGAACATGGTTTAGTATCTATATGCCTACCTAATAGTCGTGAATGTATAATCATGTCTATGTTGTTTTGTACAATTTTTGGCCTATATGAAGGCCTGATTAAATAAATAGGGGGTAAATATATGCTAAAGGATTCAAAAAAATTTGTCTCACTGTTTTTGGTTGTGATGCTTTTGCTTTCTCTCTTTGCGGGCTGCGGAAAAACTCAGGATACGGTAGATGGGCAGCGGGACGCGGAAGGGAAGGAAAAGCAGGAAGAAACTGCCGGTGAAGAGGAAAAAGTGGAAGAGACAGAGCAGGAAGAAATCTATGATTTTGGAGGTAGAACGATTCGATATTCTGCATGGTGGACTTTGGAGCCTACACCAGGAACCTCCAGGGGCGCAGACAATATGATTGCCCGAATGAATGAAATGCAGGAAAAATACAATTTCACCATGGAATACTTAAATGTGCCAAATGCAGAATATGTGGAGAAATTCACTGCATCAACTCTGGCCGGTGATCCCTTTGCAGATTTGGCATGGTGTTCCAGCAGATGGTTTTATCCAACCTTTGTTAGGAATGGATTTTTGTATCCCATGAGCGATTTGGAGCAATTTGATTTCAGTGAAGAGAAGTGGGATCAGACATCCCTTAAATTTTTCACATACAATGGAAAGATCTATGGAACCAATACCGGACGCATTTTTATACGGGCGGGTATTTTCTTTAATAAGAATATCTTTGAAAGGGAAGGATTACCCAACCTTTATGAACTCCAAAATAATTATCAATGGACCTGGGACAAGATGCTGGAAATCGCCAAAAAGGCTACAAAGGACTTGGACGGTGACGGAACCATCGATCAATGGGGCCTGGGTGGTATGGGTACCGAATGGTCCTTGGTTTACTCCAATAATGCATCCGTTATCGAAATTGATGAAACCGGCAGGCCTATTTTTGGGCTGACTCATCCGAATGCGATTGAGGCATTGCAGTTTTATCAGGATTTGATACAAATCCACAAAGTATTCGAACTTCCTCCCGATGGATCTGCATGGGATTACCCTGCTCAGCAGTTCCAGGACGGCAAGTATGCAATGTTTAATTATCAAGTTTGGATTACCGACAGATATGCTCCCAATATGGCTGATGATTATGGTTTTGTTGCCTTTCCGATGGGTCCAAAAGCCAATGAATATACATCTGAGATGTGGGATACGAACTGCGTTGTTATGCCGTCTGCTGTGAAAAAGCCTGAGGAAGTGGCAGTTGTGTGGGATAAGATGACGGATCCTTATCCGGATGATGATCCCGAATCCTGGAGGGAATCCTATGAAGCCCGGTTCCGAGACGAGGAATCCATTGAGACTGTAAAAATGCTTCAGGATAAACAGTTAAGCAGAATGAATTACATTGGAAATTTCAGAGCCGTTGAAGAGTTGAGCTGGAGCTTTATGTGGCAGATTCGAACCGGCAACAAAACGCCTCAGGTGGCAATCGAAGAGATAGCGGCTCAAGCTCAAGCACTTCTGGATGATGCCATTGGTGGTGAATAATACTGCTATCTAAAAACTCCCCTTCGGGGGAGTTTTTCTACTTTAAGGACAAAAAAACTGCCAATGTTTTTATAGAATATTTTGTGGTATAATAAGTAGCATATATATGCTTCTTTTAGAACAGGACGGAAGAGGAGATGGATTACGATGGAAAAATCATGCGGTGCAGTCATTTATCGAAAAAAGGAAAACAAGCTGGAGTACTTGACGGTTCAAAGCAAAGCCTATGGGCACTGGGGATTTCCCAAAGGCCATATTGAAGAAGGAGAGACTGAGAAAGAAACAGCCCAAAGGGAAGTTGCCGAGGAAGTTGGGCTTCATATAAACATTGATCATGATTTCAGGGCCAAAATTGAGTATACTCTCTCCAACGGTACAAAAAAAGAAGTCATTTATTTTACCGGCGATGCAACGGGTCAGCATGTAACCATACAGGAAGATGAGATTCAGGATTTCAAATGGTGCGATTATGAGGATATGATAAAGCTGCTGACCTTTGAAAATGATCGGAATATTCTGCACCAAGCCCACTTTTTTTTACAAACGGCCGGCTGCTGAAGAACCGGTCGTTTTTTTATGCACCCATTCAGAATGGATGCATATAATAAATGTATAAGAGCGGAATATATATTGCCTGGGGGACATTCCGGTTTTATTCCTGCCGGCGGACAGGGCATCCATAGAGAATTTTTAAGTTACAGGGAGGTTGGGATATGGTTCCGTTTTATCAGCCGTATTCATGGCAGCAGGCAGGGGCTGTCGTGATGCAGCCTCAGGCGCCCCTTGGCACATTTGACTATATTGTCCGCCCGGGAGACACCCTGTATTCGATTGCCTACAGGTTTAATACGACGATAGAAATCCTTTTGAAATTCAATCCCATACAAAACCCGAATCTCATCTATGTCGGGCAGAGGCTCATTATTCCCCAGTCCCCGCCTGAGGCCATTATCTATACCGTTCGTCCGGGGGATACCCTCTATTCGATAGCCAGAAGGTTTGGTACCCAGGTCAGCACAATCGTCATGTTTAATTACCTGGAAGATCCCAATAGAATTTACCCGGGACAGAAGCTGGTGATATCTCCAAGCCTTCGTGGGTAGCCTAAACAAAAGCCGCTTAAGATCCGAGGAGTCAGTTTTTTGCTGGCTCCCCGATATCTTTCTTCTATTCTTGCGAGGAAAGTTCATAGGACTTTTTAAGTCCAAAATATATCCAATTTTCCTTTTATGGGTTGACATAATGAGTCCAATAGGGTATACTACCAATAGGAACTGAATTGAATTTATCGACGCGGGATAGAGCAGTCCGGTAGCTCGTCGGGCTCATAACCCGGAGGTCGGGGGTTCAAATCCCTCTCCCGCAACCATGAGAAAGCACCTGCCCTTTAAAGGCAGGTGCTTTTTTCATATCTTCTTTACCCTTCGATAAAGTCTCATTGTCCCTTTTCCTTCACTTTTGCTGTCTTCAATGACTAAATCTGCCGCGATTAAGGGTTTCAGATGATGATAGACCTGCCCCGTGGTATGATAGCCGCATTCCTCGACCAGCTGGGCTACCGTCGTGGGCTTTTTCAATATGGCAAGCAAGATGTTTAGCCTGTCGTTATTGCCAATACACGCCAAAACCTTACCTTCCATGCCGTTTTCAACCAGTGAAATCAGTTCATCGGCATTGACCTGATGCCGAATCCATGAGGACTGTCTGCCGCCGGATGAAAAAACTCCCAGGTAGCTAATGCATCCGCTTCCCTCGTCATTATTGCATTTGTCTTCAAGGCTCCCGAGTATGTTCGTGATATTTGGGTCTGGGTGCATATTTGGATACTTTATGGCATGTCCAAGGGCTTTTTCTGTTGTTTTAGAGCTATTGCCAAGCTTCATAGGTATTGTATATGATCTAAATGGATGATAGCTGCTGTGAAGAAGGGCTTTTCACTTTACCGGTCCTGCTGCCCTTTGGATTTAACGGTCAATCAGCAATGGGGAAAATCTTGAGGATATTTTAAAAATACTTCCTAACCTTTTTCATTTTGTTTCACTATATAGGTGAAGAAATCATTCAGCGCTGAAGGGTTCTTCATGGGGGGTGAGCAATTGGAGGATGACAAGGCAACCAGGTTATTTGAGCGGATAGCGGATGAATATTCCCTTATCTTGTTGAACTGGGCTTTCAAAAAGCTCGGCGATAGGGCAAAGGCGGAGGACCTGGCACAGGAAGCGTTGGCTGAAATTTTTACGGCTGTAAAAAAATCGGTATTGGATCACAGGCCGATAGAAAAGCTGGATAACCTGGTTTGGAAAATTGCTCATTATGTATGGTGCCAAACCTTAAGAAAAAACAAAAGCTACAGAATGTTTGTGCCGATTGATGATCTGTCCATCGGTGATGACTCGGATTTTGTAACGGATCTTGCCCACAAAGAGGAAAAGGAGAAGCTGATTAGGTCCATCAGAGAACGGCTTTCCCGCTTAAATTTCATCCAGCGGGAAGTGACCATTCTCTACTATCTGGATGGAAAACCGATCAAAGAAATATCTCGGAAGCTGAATATGAGTCAATCGGCTGTAAAGTGGCACCTTTTTGAGACAAGAAAAAGGTTAAGGAAGGAGATTGAGATTATGAGCAATACAGAGTATGTTTATCGACCCAGGAAGCTTCATGTAGCCATATCAGGCCAGACCGTTCCGGCTCCGGATACGGAGATGATCAACAGCAGCCTGACAAAACAGAATATTTGCCTTGCTTGCTATAAAGAGCCTAAGTCATTGGATGAGCTCTGTGAAATGCTTGGCATTCCAAAGGCTTATATTGAGAGCGATCTGGAGTGGCTTGTGGAGAAAGAATTCATGAAGTGTCATAACGGTAAATATTCAACTATTTTTACGATTGATAATTCAAGGGATGAAGATGAAAAATGGAGGATCTACCTCAACCACAAGGCTGTGCTATCGGATGTGATCGTCCATGAGCTTATAGCGTCAGAGGAGAAAATCCGCGAGATAGGCTTTTATGGCTGCGATAAACCCATGGATAAGCTTTTGTGGCTGCTGATCAACCGGTTCAATAGCTATATCAAAACCCCAATTGCACCGTCGGAAATCCCGGAAAGGCCGATCCGCCCTGATGGCGGGAAATACTTTCCCCTTGGCTTTGACAGAACCGACTTAGATTTCATTGAAAAAAGCGTTGACGTCTCCGGCTGGGCTTATAATGGAAGTATGTGGTCCGGCGGTTTTTGGTGGATAGGGCTTTACAATTTTGGCCGTTCCCATATTCAAGATTTGATTCATAGCTATACTCCTGAATGGAAGAAGCAAAACGACCTGCTCCGGCGATGCATCAAGGGGTTGGATATCAACTCCCTGGATGAGGATGAGAAATACACATTGGCCAGGCTCATTGAAGGAGGGTTTGTGAAGAAGGAAAAGGACAAAATCCTGCCGAATTTTTACGTCTTTACTGCTAAGGAGTACAGGGAACTGGAGCAAAGGGTCTTCGAACCGATCTATGAGAAAATATCCGAAGAGCTTTTGGCAATCGCGGAAGAAATGCGTGCATTTCGCAAGGGAAAAGTCCCACCTCAAATAAAGGAATATTACGGGTTATTTTTAAAAATGGATCTGATGGATATCGGGTATATTACAACGATATTTGCCTTCAATGACGGAAAGCTGTATGTCCCGAAGGATAAACAGGATGGTGAGTTTTTAACCTTCATGTTCACTGGGGAATAAGATGAATTAGAGTAAACTTGAACAAAAAGGCTCTGAATAAAGAATCAGAGCCTTTTTGCATCATTAAATGCAGGTTAAGATGCAACACACCAAAATCCGGCTATTATATCATCCTGAAGGAGGGAAAAAGGCTCTGGATCTTTCGCTGTCCTCAGGATGACCCTGAGGGGTGTATGGGGTGGTTTTTAACTGGTAAGTTTTATATAGAAAATCACTTTGTGGAGCATCCACAATATGGTATAATAGCTTTCATATGGGGTGTATAGTACCATTTTGGAGGGGGTCTAATGAATAATATCGAAGATATTGTAAACCATGGGATTTGCATAGGGTGTATGGCCTGTATAGAGTTGTGTCCCTTAGGTCCGCTGGAAACGAAGGAAGGCGATTTCGGCTATCCTGTACCGATCAAAAATAAGGACTGTAATGATTGCGGTATTTGCCTGCTGGAATGTCCTGCGACCGGAGGTGCAGCAGATGAATAAACCGAAAATGATCCTGTTTGATTATGGCCATACCCTGGTTTACGAGTCCGGCTTTGACGGTGTTCGGGGAACGGAAGCCCTGCTCCGATATGCAGTAAGGAATAAGAATCAATTAAGCGCGGAAGAAATCAGCCAATTTTCCGATCATTTGTTTGAGATTCTGGGAAGGCTTGTCCGTGATTACGGCATTGAGATTCACCAGCATCAGTTTCAGCACCTGATGTATGAATACTTGCAGATCGAATTTTACTTATCCCCCAGTGAAATGGAGGAGATCTTCTGGGATCACGCCGCCCCAGGGGAGCCTATGCCAAATATTGAGCACCTGCTGAACTTTTTGAAGCAGGAGAATATCCGCAGCGGCGTGATCAGCAATATCTCCTTCAGCGGCGAAGCTTTGGCCGGTAGGATCAACCGCCTCCTGCCAAACAACAGCTTTGAACTCATCCTGGCGTCCAGCGAGGTGGTGTTTCGCAAACCCCATCCCTTCATCTTTGAACTGGCACTAAAGAAAGCAGGCTTACAGGCCTGTGATGTTTGGTACTGCGGGGATAATCCCAGGCTGGACATCCTGGGCGCTGCAGGGGCTGGCATCTTCCCGGTATGGTATAAAAGTGAAAAGAACTGCTATTATAGGAAGAAGAATGACGACATCATCCCTGGATGCGAGCATTTGCAGATCGGGGATTGGCTGGAACTGATTGACTTTTTGGAAAAACTGAAGTAATGATTTGCAGACAATATAAAGGAGTATATCAAATGCCCAAAATTGAACTAACCAATATGGTGATGATACTGGACAAGATGACAGGAAAGGTTTTGGTCCAGGATCGCATTCGGAGTTAGAAAGGTCTCCAACAATAAAAATTATGACAGATATGTGGTGTTCCTCTACAAAACCAACGATTTCAGCGGGGAGCTGATCCCTGAGACTAAAAGAGGGGAGGAACTTTTGGATGGATGTTGAGGAATTGAAAAGACAGCCATCGAGAAATGATTTTGATAAATACCTACCCATGTTCTTTGAAGATCGATGCAACGAAGCCCTCGGTTCCTGGAATGATGAGGATCCGGGGAAGATCACCTATAAATAATTGAAGAGAAATCTTGTAAAATAGAGAGAAATGAACAAAGTGGTGATTAACATGATCCATGTGGCAGCGGCAATTATCCATAGAGGCCCCAGGATACTTATCTGCCAGCGGGGTGAGGGAGGAAACTGCTCCAATCTTTGGGAGTTTCCGGGGGGAAAAGTGGAGCCAAACGAAACGCCGGAGCAGTGTGTCCTCCGTGAATGCAGGGAAGAGCTTGGAATCGAGATTGAGCTAAAGGGACTCTATGCCCGGACAAAATACCGGTATCCCGACAGGGAAATTGCCTTCAGCTTTTTTCGTGCAGAACTTACGAACGGAGAAATCAAAAGAAAAGTCCATAGGGATATCAAATGGGTGTTGCCGGATGAGCTGAAAAGCTATGAGTTCTGCCCGGCTGATATAGAAATCGTGAATCGCCTGGCAATGGAGGAATAGAGGATCTTCGGTTGAAGATGGATGAAAGGGAGGAAGTTTTCATGATTTTCAAGGATAAAGTATGCGTGATCACAGGGGGCGCCCTGGGTATCGGCCGATGCTTAACGAGGGAGTTTGCCAAGGCCGGAGCAAAGGTGGCTTTTATAGACTTCAATAAAGAAGCAGGGGAGGAAAACCTTGCAGCGATCGAAAAAGCCGGGGGTGAGGCGCTGTTTTTCCATGGGGATATCGCAGAGGAGAGCACCCTTCGCACCTTTGTAAAGGAAGTCATCCAAGCCTATGGCAAGGTGGATTATCTCATCAACAATGCCATGCTTTCACGGCAGGGGATTCTAAAACCCTGCAGCTATGACGAATTTAACTATGTGCTCCGGGTCGGCATAACGGCTCCCTATATGCTGACGCTGCTCTTTTTGCCCTATTTCAATGAGGGGGCCAGCATTGTCAACATCTCCTCCAGCCGGGCCTTTATGTCCCAGGCCAATACGGAGAGCTACACAGCGGCCAAGGGGGGAATTACAGCCCTGACCCATGCCCTGGCTGTAAGCCTGGCAGGCCGGGTTCGGGTGAATTCCATTGCACCGGGCTGGATTGATACGGGAGCCTACCATGAGGATAACTATCAGCCCCAATATTCAGAGGCGGATCTGAAGCAGCATCCCTCCCATCGGATAGGGGACCCGATGGATATAGCCCGGGCTGTATTCTTCCTTTGCGATGAGCGAAACAGCTTTATCAACGGCGAGAACCTTACCATTGACGGGGGGATGACAAAACGGATGATCTATACAGGGGATGAAGGATGGGAATACCATCCGATCAAATGAGATGTTCAAACGAGCAAGGGAGTAAAACGATGAAGCTAAGAATACAAAACTTTATCCCATTCATCATTTCAATACCATCCGTTTTTATTGGTGCAGCGGCCATGGTTCACAATAAAATACCAACCTTTATTTGGGTACAGAATATAGCTTCCTTAGCAGTGGCAGGCTGCATTTTCATTTTTGTGATATCTAAAAAAACAATCAGAAGAAGGATGGCTTTCACAGCTTATCTATCCTTGTTTCATTTTTACTTCTATTGCTCACATTTATAAGTCCTGGCCTTGATGGGGTTCACAGATGGGTATCGATTGGAGCGGTTAAGCTCAACGTTTCAATGATCGTTTTGCCGGTACTCATCATTGCATTGTGGAAGCTTTTACAGACTAAACCATTCATATTCCCTGCCATCATAACCATTGTGATATCCGTTTTACTTGCTCTCCAGCCGGATGCTTCTCAACTGACCGGATTTGCCGTTCCAATGATGATGTTGCTTTGCAAGAAGACCAATCATAAGCTTCATCGTTTATGGATCGCAGGAATACTCTCCGTTTTGGTTGTCCTTTCATAGGTGTTTTGAGACAGCCTGGAACCGGTGGTCTATGTAGAAAGAATAATGAGTTTAGTGGCAAATATGGGCTCTATATGGCTTATCCTTGGGTGGGTTTCACTTTTCCTATTGCCGGCTCCTTTTATATTGTTCCTTCCCCAAAATCTTAAATTGCCTTCATTATGTGTGGGTTTATATTTCATCATCATTCTCATCGCACCATTTTTCGGCAACTTTCCGGTTCCAATGATGGGCTATGGAATTTCCCCAATCGTGGGGTATTTTATAGCGATCACATGGTATACAAAGTCCATCATTGATTCGTAGTAGAAGCACTTGTTTACCGGTAATTGCGAGGCAGTGTATCTCCCACTTCTTATTGTGGTGGGTACCTGATTCCTCAAAAGGCGATTGATTAAAATCTCCTGCCTCCCTTGGCGGTGTGCCCCAATTGCTGCACAATTTTATATAAGTTCAAAAAGCCTATGCTGAATCTTTTAAAGCATAGGCTTTTTTTCTGCCATGAATCTCATTTTTGGGTACCTTGTCCATAGGACATTTACCCAATCGCCTAGTCACTGCCAATGGCCTGTGGTATAATCATCTTGTAATGCTATGGTTCAGCAGTGCGGATAATGACCAATAGAGATGAGAATAGGGGGAGTGGCTAGTATGAAACCTGTAGAAGCCAAGTACATCTGGTATGACGACCGGGGCTCTGGGCGCAATCTGTATGGAATGTTCCGGAAAACCTTTGATATTACCGGTGAAGTTCAATCAGCTTGTTTACATATCTTTGCCGACACATCATATCAGCTTTTCATCAACGGAGAATTTATTGAATTTGGGCCTGTGCGCTTTGATCCCCGTTTCCCTTTATATGATACCCATAATATCAGTCCATACCTGAAAATCGGAAGGAATGTCATTGCAGTATTGGTCAACTTCATCGGGCATAAAACCTTCAAAAATATCCCGGCCGGAGCAGGACTGATTGGCTGGGGAGAAGTACGCCTTGCAGACGGGCAGGTCATATCCTTGTGCACCGGTAAAAATCATTGGAAGGCAAAGGCCTCAAGGAGCTATTGCCCCTATGCACCCAAGCTAAGCTTTGCACTGAACGCGGCCGACATCTTTGATCAGGGCAAGGAGGAGCATGGCTGGAGGGAAGTGGATTTTGATGACAGCCACTGGCCAAATGCAGTGGAGCTGTCCAACCAGAACTTGTGGGGGGAGCTTGCGCCCAGAAGCATTCCCTTTATGTCAGGAAAACCTGTAGCAATAGATAGAATCGTCCATGTACTGCCCCTTAAGAAAGAGGAGGACTGGTATTCCTTCGAGGTGGATTTGTCCTTTAACGATGTGGAAAAGCCCACTGAGCTGACCGGCTGGCTGGCCTATTCCACATGGATTTATTCACCCATCGATCAAACCGTGACGGTGGGAAATTTTTACGGCGAAAACTGGCTGAACGGAGAACCGGTAATAAGCAGCATAGAATCTCCAAACAAGAGCCTTCGTTTCAACCAGCAGTGGAACTTAAAGGCCGGCTGGAATCATTATTTTGGCTGCATCAAGGAAAGTCACGCTGCCCATTATCACTATATCGGCCTTCCCCGGGGAAAGGGCTTGGTGGTATCGGCAGACAGGACATTTGATTCCCCCTACCTTTTCAAGCGAACCCCGGTCATCACCAAAAAGGATTATGAAAACCATGTCAAGGGGAAAGCCCTGCCATGGAGCAGCGATGATGAAATCCCGGAGCTTGGCGGATGGATATACACCACCTGGAAAGACAAGGCCCAGAGCCCGTGCCGTGAAGCAAGCTGGGATGAATATGGCCAGCCCTTTGAAAAAATAACCCCTGAAGAACTGAAGGGGCATGTATTTCCCATAAGGAAGTATCCCCATGGGTTTTCCATAGTAATGGATCTTGGAAAAATGAACCTTTTTATTCCCAGAATTCGCATGTCAGGAGTCCGTGGGGCTACCATCGATTTTATCTATAGCGAATATCTCAATCAGGACAACCAGCATCTTCAGGTGTTGTCCTGGATTCCCCTGGGGGATCGGGTCATCTGCAGCAGGGATCAAATTGACTGGATGACCAGCCATCCAAGGGGAACCCGATATCTGTCCATTACCGTCAGGAATATATCCGGTGATGTCAAGATCGAGTCCATTGATTTTCGCTCCGCCAATTATCCTTTTAAGTCCAGAGGATATTTTCAATGCTCTGATCCTCTTCTCAATGAGATATGGAAGATGGGGGAGCGGACATTGATGTCCAATATGGAGGATGCTTATGTGGACTGTTCCGGCAGGGAGCGGGGAATGTACGGCAGGGATACCATCATTCAATATCATGTGAACCTGGCCACCATGGGAGATCAGGCATTGATGCGGCGCTGCATGGAGCTTTTTGGTCAGTCGCCCGATGAAACGGGAAAATTCCGTGCCGTTTATCCCAATACCGGAGACTATACCATCGCAGATTTTGCCCTCAACATGCTGGAGGGTTATCTCAACTATTATGAGAACACGGGAGATAAGGCTCTCATTGAGCAGTGCTGGGAAGCCATGATGAAGAACCTGAAGTGGTTCCATGACCTGGCCGATGAGAGGGAGGACCTCTTATTGGACTCCGAGTGGGATATCCATAAGAACATCAAGGCCATGTATGGCGGTTTTCATGGAGACCTGCAGGCTCCAAAGGAGTATTTGCATAAAACCGGAATCCACTGCATTTTCAGCTGCACCTACTTGGATGCCCTGCAAAGCGCTGTGAAACTGGCCAGGGCTATCGGAAAGCAGGAGGATGAAAAGGAGCTTCAAAGGCGGGTGGATATTTTAAGGCGGTCCATTCCCGAGAAGTTTTGGGACCCGGAGAAGGGATGCTTCAAGGACAATCTGGAGGGCAGTTCCCACTCCGTCCATGCCAGCTTGATGGCTGTGAGATCCGGAGTGGTGACGGAGGAGCAGCTGGAATCAATCAAGCAATACGTGAAGGATCAGCTGGTGTCCGTGTTTGTCAACGGCTATGATCCCACTGACGGAGCCTACATGTCGCCCAACTATGCATTTTATCTCTTGGAGGCTCTTTACAAGGCCGGGCTGGAGGAGACGGCGGAGAACGTCATGCGGCAAGGCTGGGGCTGGGCCCTGGCTCAAGGCCTCAGGACCTGCCCGGAATACTTTGAATTAAAGAACAGCCTGTGCCATGCCTGGTCAGCCTGTCCAACCTATTATTTGTCCAAGTATGTTTTGGGGGTGCATTTCCCCAAAGCTCCGGACCTGGATTATGTGGAGATCAAGGTTCAGACGAAAAGCATCACAAAAGCGGAGGGGGCTTATCCCCATCCAAAGGGGCTGATCAAAGTCAAGTGGCATTTGGAAGGCCAAAGGCGGATCTTTGATGTGATTGAGGCACCTGACGGTGTTGAAGTGGTGGTTTGTGAATAAAGAATTCCTATGGAAAGGGGAGGTAAAAAAATGCTAAAGGTAGGAATCGTCGGAGCAAGGGGCTTAAGCACGGTATTAGGCTTTAACTCCATACCCGACGTCAAGGTGGAGGCTTTGTGCGATCTCAATGAGGACCTTTTGAAGGAGCAGTCCAAAAAGTACAATATACCAAAGACCTACAGGATATATGAGGATATGCTGGAGTCGGACATTGATGCGGTGGTCATTGCCACCCCCATGCAGCTTCATGTGCTCCAGGCCATTTCAGCCCTGGAGGCCGGGAAGCACGTACTCAGCGAGGTAACGGCAGGCGTAACCATGGATGAGCTGTGGTGGCTCATTGAATGGGTGGAGAAATATCAAAGGGTCTATATGATGGCGGAGAACTACTGCTATATCCCCGAAAATCAGCTCATCGCCAACATGGTTGAAAAGGGCCTCTTTGGCGAAGTCTACTTCGGGGAAGGGGAATATCTCCACGATATAAAGAGCCTGGCTGTCTATGGAAACGGCAAAACCTCCTGGAGGAAGTTCTGGCAGCTTGGGAAAAGGGGTGCTTTCTATCCCACCCACAGCTTAGGTCCGGTGATGAAGTGGTTCAAGGGAGAGCGAATCAAGACGGTCACCTGTATGGGAACGGGATGGCACACAGCTCCGGAGTTTAGGCAGGAGGACACGACACTGACCCTGTGCCAAACGGAGAGCGGCAAGCTGATCAAGATTCGCATCGACTGCATCTCTCCAAGGCCCCACAACATGAGCTATTACTCCCTGCAGGGAACCAAAGGCTGTTACGAAGCGCCCAGGGGCTTGGGCGATGATCACAAGATCTGGCTGGTAGGAATGGATCGAGATACGGACCATGCCAAATGGCGGCCCCTCAAGGAGTTCTACGAATACCTGCCGGATCGGTATAAAAACGCTACGGAGGAGCAAAAGGCTGCAGGCCACTGGGGAGGCGACTACTTCATTGTTCAGGATTTTGTGGATGCCATCATCAAAGGCATCAAGCCTGCCATCGATGTCTATGAAGCCTGTGAATGGACCGCTGTCGGGCTTTTGTCAGAGCTGTCGGTCATGAACGGGGGGAAAACCATGGAAATGCCCAACTTTAGAAAGAACCTCACCAATGAAGAGAAGGTCATTAAGATTTAACCCGGCGTTTTCATTCTTTTCCTATATCTCATTCAACGAAGGAGGAAGAGGGCATGAGAGCAAAACTGGCTCCGTCCATGATGTGCGCCGACTTCATCAATCTGGAGAAGGACATCCAGGTATTTGAAAGGGCCGGAGTGGATTATCTGCACATCGATATTATGGATGGACATTTTGTGCCCAATTTTACCCTGGGCCCGGACTTTGTTCGGGCTTTAAGGGAGACGACCGATATCCCCATGGACATTCACCTGATGGTGGAGAGGCCGGAGAACTACATCGAGCTTTTTCAGCCACAGGCGGGCGATATTGTTTCTGTTCACCAGGAATCGACGGTTCATTTGCATAGAGTGCTGCAAAAGATCAAGGACTTTGGCGCCAGACCGGCTGTGGCAATCAATCCCGCCACCCCCGTCATGCTGCTCAAGGATGTCCTTTGGGATGTAGAGGTTGTGCTCATCATGACGGTGAATCCCGGTTTTGCCGGCCAGAGATTGGTCCCTGCCACTCTTTCAAAAATTGCGGAACTGCGGTCGATGGGCCTGCCCATCGAGATCGAGGTGGACGGCAATGTTTCCTTTGAGAATGCAGCAAAGATGCGAAGGGCAGGTGCCGATATATTTGTGGCGGGCTCTTCCAGCATTTTCAGGAAGGACATGACTTTGGAAGAGGGGATCAAAAGGCTTAGGGAAGCCCTATCAGAATAGTAGGTTCGGGAATTTGAAAAAAGGGAGGTAGCGTCATGTTAAGGTATGAGGATTTTAAAAACTGCGGCAGTGAATACAGGAGCGCACCATTTTGGTCCTGGAATGATGAACTTAAGCCGGAGGAATTGGTTCGCCAGATTCGTGAAATGCGTAAACAGGGCATGGGCGGCTTTTTCATGCATCCCCGCGGCGGCATGTCCACGGAGTACCTGGGGGACAAATTTATGGAAGCCGTAAAAGCCTGTGTGGAAGAGGCCAAGAGATCGGGGATGAAGGCCTGGCTTTATGACGAAGACCGCTTTCCCAGCGGAAGTGCCGGGGGCCTGTTGATAAATGACCGGGATGAGTTCAGGGCAAAGGCCCTGGTGATGAAGGAAGTGCCCTGCAGGGATGTTGTAAAAAAGGATTTGGTGCTTAAAATCTATGCTGTAGACGGGGAAAAGCTGGAAGGGTCAAAGCTTATGGATATAAGCCACCTGGAGGAGAAGGAAATTCGTCAAAAGGAAGGACGGGTCCTTGTCTTTGAAATGGTTTACAGGCAGGGGCATTATCCTGATGTGTGCAACAAGGCAGCCATCGACGAATTCATAGAAATCACCCATGAAAAGTACAAAAAAGAAGTCGGCAGTGAATTTGGAGGAGTAATCCCCGGCATTTTCACTGATGAGCCTAACTTTAATACAACCGTGAGAGGACAGGCTTCCCTGCCCTGGAGCCAGGATCTTGGGAAGGAGTTTCAAAGGATCAAGGGCTATGATTTGCTTGAGAATCTTCCCTCCCTGTTTCTTGAAACCGGGGATTGGAGGAGGATTCGCTTTGATTTCTGGGATGTGCTCTCCGGAATGTTTGTAAAGGCCTTTTCGAAAAACATCTATGACTGGTGTGAGAAAAACAACCTGGCCTTTACGGGGCACTATTGGGAGCACGTATTCCCGTCACCGGTTTACACCGGCAGCGTCATGCCCAATTATGAATACATGCAGGTTCCCGGCATTGATATGCTCTTTAATACCAAGGAGGAGATGGAGCAATTTGGCTTTGACCTCATTGTAAAGGAGGTCTCCAGCGTTGCCAATCAGCTCGGCAAAAAGCGGGTTCTTTCTGAAACCTACGGGGCTTCGGGCTGGGATTTGGATTTCGAGGATCAAAAGAAGGTTGCCGACTGGCAGTTTGCCCTGGGTATCAACCTGGTCTGCCAGCATCTTTTGCTCTACTCCATGAAGGGATATCGCAAAAGGGATTTTCCCCTCTCCTTCTTTGAATATCAGCCCTGGTGGGACTGCTATCATATACTGGGGGACTATATCGGCAGATTAAGCTATATCCTGTCCCAGGGAGAATACAAGGCCGATATTTTACTGCTGCATCCGGCCAGTTCCACATGGGCCGAGTTTAGCCCCCTCGGCAAGGGTGAAAGCTTGGAGAGGATCGGGAAATCCGCAAGGACCCTGACCAAAAAGCTTAACCAGATGCAGTACCTTTTTGATTTGGGAGACGATATCATCATCGAGCGCCATGGAAGGGTGGAAGGCAACCGCTTCATCGTGGGAAAGATGAGCTATGCTACGGTTTTGCTTCCTGATATGGTTGTCATGAGAAGATCCAATTTCGAGCTTCTCAAGCAGTTTGCCCAAAATGGAGGCACAATCATCGCCACCGGCATGACTCCTTATCTTTTGGACGGCCGGGAGGATGAAGAGCTAAAGGCCTTTTTCTCAAGCGATCAGGTGATCAAGGCCTCGCCGGACAAAGGGGAATTGAGCAGACTTCTTGAGGAAAAGGGCGGCAGCAGGGTATGCCTTCAGGAAGCAAACGGAAAAGATCTGTCCGATATCTATTGCCATCATCGGGTGTGTGACGGAAAGGAAATCCTCTTTTTGTGCAGTATCAATAAAGAAGAGAGCTATAAGACGAAGCTGCTTTTGGACGGCCTCTATGAGGTTGAAGAATGGGATCCCCTGACAGGGGAGAGACGGAATCTGCCTGTTTCAGGGCAGGACGGAAAGACCTGGGTTGAGCTTTTCTTTAGTCCGATAGCTTCCCACCTTCTCGTTTTAAGCCCGGCAAAGGAGCTTCTCCCTATGGCCGAAGAAAAGGAAAGACAGGTTTTTCACTGTTTAGTTTTAGCCGATTGGGCGGCGGAAAGGCAGGACTATAATGCCCTGACGCTCAATACCTGCAAAACTTCAACGGACGGCATTACCTGGAGCCAAGAGGAGAACGTAGTTGCGGCCGATGACCGTCTGAAGGATCAACTGGGCCTTGAAAGGGGCCATATATTCGCAAGGCAGCCCTGGATGTATTCAGAGGAGGAGAAAAATAGGGTATTTGAAGTAAAGGCAAAATACACCTTCCACATCGCCGAAGAGCTTGCAGGAGAGCTGTATATTGCCTCGGAATCCCCGGAGCTTTTCAAGGTGCTGGTCAATGGCAAGGTAGTGGCTCCTACCGGCAGGGTATACAAGGATAAAGCCTTTATGCTCTATGATATCAAAGAAGCCGCTGCCGTGGGAGAAAACGAAGTGGTGCTTGAAACCGGACGATATGGGGTACTGGTGAATCTTGAGAGCATCTATGTGGTCGGGGATTTTAAGCTGGAGAAAACCGATAGGGGCTGGGCTTTGATCCGCGAAAAGACAAAGCCCGAAATTGGGAACTGGGCTGAAAAGGGCTACCCCTATTATTCCGGCGCCTTTGACTATAAGACAAAATTCACCCTGGATAGGGATCCTGAAGCAAAGGTGGAGCTTGAACTGGGAGAATGGTGGGGTGTGGCCCTGCGGGTATTGGTCAACGGAAAGGATGCCGGTATATTGGGCTGGAAACCCTATATCCTGGATATCACGGACTTTGTGCAGGCAGGTGAGAATGAGATTGTTGTAAAGGTCATGAATTCTCTGCAAAACCTTTTGGGACCCCATGATTACCTGCCCGTTGAGGGAATTGTCACTCCCGGCTCCTTTTACTCACCCAAAGCAGTGAAGTTCCAAAAAAGCGGATTCAGCGGCGAAGCATTCATAAAGATCATTAGATAAAGCCCGGGCAGTGAAGGCCGATAGGGCTTTCACTGCCCGGTATCTTCATCACAGAGGCAAGGGAAACAGAAAGGCGGGGAATAGGGATGAACAAAAGGCCGAATATCATATTTTTCTTTACGGATCAGCAGCGCTGGGATACGGCGGGGTGTTACGGTCAAAAGCTGAACGTTACCCCGAACCTGGATAAAATGGCAGAAAAGGGAGTCCTTTTTCAAAATGCTTTTACCTGTCAGCCGGTCTGCGGGCCGGCCAGGGCCTGCATTCAGACAGGAAAATATGCAACCCAAACCGGCTGTTATCGAAATGACATAGCCCTGCCCCTCAATGCAAAAACCATAGCCCACTATTTCTCAGAGGCAGGTTATGAGGTGGGGTATATCGGCAAATGGCATCTGGCCTCCACGGGGAAGGAGTTCGATTTCAAAACCAAGCCCGTTCCGCCGGAGCGCCGGGGAGGATACAAGGATTTTTGGCTGGCAGCGGATGTGCTGGAGTTTACCTCCCACGGCTACGACGGCTACATGTATGACGGAAGGATGAACAAGGTGGAGTTTAAGGGCTACAGGGCCGATTGCATAACGGATTTTGTTCTGGACTACCTCAAAACCCGGGACGGGCAGAAGCCCTTTTTCCTGTTTATATCCTATCTGGAGCCCCACCACCAAAATGACAGGAACCGCTTTGAAGGCCCCATCGGTTCTAAAGAGAGATTTAAGGACTTTGAAGTCCCGGGGGACCTGGTGGGTACCGAGGGAGATTGGCGGGAGAACTATCCTGATTATCTGGGATGCTGTGCAAGCCTGGACTACAACCTGGGCCGGATAATCGGGCAGCTTAAGGAGCTAGGCATGGCGGAGGATACCGTAATCTTCTATACCAGTGATCACGGATGCCATTTCAAAACGCGAAACAGGGAATACAAGCGCTCCTGCCATGACAGCTGTATTCGCATTCCCATGGTTGCCTATGGACCGGGATTTAAGGGAGGAAAGGTCATCGATGAGCTGGTGAGTTTAATGGACGTCCCGGCAACCCTTTTGGCCTGCGGCGGAATAGAAAAGCCGGAGGATATGCAAGGTCGTCCCCTCCAGGAATTGGTGGAAGGAAGGGCAAAGGACTGGCCGAAGGAGGTTTTCCTCCAGATCAGCGAAAGCCAGGTGGGAAGGGCAATCCGGACGAAAAAGTGGAAGTATTCCGTGGTGGCCCCCGACAAGAACGGGTGGAACGATTCCTGCAGCGACGTCTATGTAGAGGAATACCTCTATGATCTGGAGCAGGATCCCTTTGAGAAAAACAACCTGGTGGATGATCCGGCCTTTGCAGACATTCGAAAAGAACTGGCAGAGATTTTAAAGAGGAGAATGGCAGAGGCAGGGGAAGCCGTCCCTGAGATCTTGCCTGCAAAAGCCAAGCAAGCTTAGGAGCAAGTTGCATTCAAAACTAAGTATTCCTATACAGGCAGGCAAAGCCATAGGCCTGCCCTTATGAGAAGGCTTCTAATCTGTGTTTTGGATCCTTCGCTTGGGACGACATTAAATGAGTTCTAATATACAGGATTGGTCTAAAAGATGGGGAGTGGAAAATGGATGAAAAACCGGGAGCGCTTTGTTCGAGTGCTGAATTTTCAAAAGGTGGATGACCGGTTGCCCATGATTGAATGGGCTGACTGGTGGGAAAAGACCCTGGAAAGATGGAGGGAGGAGGGGCTGCCGACCGAACTGGGCGGCGGAGAGCTCCGGGAGTATTTTGGGCTCGATATGCTGAGGCAGTTTTGGATCCGGCCTTTTCAGCCCGATTATTACAGGCTGAGGCAGAAATACGGGGATGTGAAAGGGGAGGAGGATTACAAAAGGATCAAAGAATACCTGTTTCCGGAGGATCCCCTTGAGCCCTTCCGAGAGGCCCTGCTTTCATATAAACAGCTTCACGAGGACGGGGAGATGGTCATTTGGATGACCCTGAACGGTTTTTTCTGGCATCCGAGGGACCTTTTCGGAATCGAAGGGCATTTCTATGCATTCTACGATTATCCGGAGCTGATGCATCAAATCAATCAGGATCTAACGGAGTATCATATACGGGTAGTGGAGGAGTTTTGTAAAATCCTGAAACCGGATTTTATGACCTTTGCCGAAGACATGTCCTATAACCACGGCCCCATGCTGTCCTATGACCTGTTTCGGGAATTCCTTCTGCCCTACTATAAGCAGATTGTACCGGTATTGAAAAAGCACGGCATCATTCCCTTTGTGGATACCGACGGCAACCTGGAGGAGATGATTCCCTGGCTTTTGGAGGCGGGAATAGAAGGAGTATTGCCCCTGGAGAGGCAGTCGGGTGTGGATGTTGTGAGAATCAGGGAGAACTATCCCCATCTTAAAATGATCGGCGGCTATGATAAGATGGTGATGAACAGGGGAGAAGAGGCAATGAGGAGGGAGTTTGAAAGGCTGCTGCCGGTTATGAAATCGGGAGGCTTTATTCCTTCCTGCGACCATCAGACTCCGCCTGCCGTATCTTTGGAAGATTATCACCTGTATCTTCAGTTATATAGGGAGTATGTGGAAAAGGCTGTCCGGGAGTGAAGGAGATCGAGCAGGCGGTAAAAGCACCTGCTATTGAGAGAACCCATGATAGGACTTTGATAGTTTAAAATAAGGAGGAGCAGTCAATGTCAATCAGAGAGAAATTTTTCAATGCCATGAGAAGGCTGGACGACAGTTTCGTCCCCTTTGAGTTTAGCCTGTGCCCGTCGCTTCATCAGGAGTTTAAAAGAAGAACCGGCGTCAGCGATTACGCACAGTATTTCAACTTTCCCGCCAGAATGTGCTGGCTGGAGAGCATTGACAGGAGCGAGCGGTATAAAAAGTACTACAGGGATTATGACCAGGTCTCCTACCTGGATGACTGGGGAGTAGGCCATAAGAAGGGTTCCGTTGCCCATTTTACGGAGATGCTGCATCCCATGAAGGAATTCCAAACAATAGAGGAGTTTGAACAATACCCCTATCCTGATGCCGTAGCGGATTACAAATGGGAGGATGTGCCGGGGCGAGTGGAAGCCATCAAGAAACAGGATTTGATTGCAGTTGCCGGTATGGAAACCACCATCTTTGAAAGGGCCTGGTATATGAGGGGAATGGATCAGTTCATGCTGGATATGGTTTTATATCCTGATCTGGCCAACTATCATCTGGACCGGATCACCGAGATCAAGTGTGAATGGGCGAAGCGCTATGCCCAGGCCGGTGTGGATGTCCTCCGCCTGGGAGACGATGTATCCACCCAGCTGGATATGATGATGAGCCCGGCCATGTGGAGGCAGTTTATAAAGCCGAGGCTCAAAAAGGTCATTCAGGCGGCAAAGGAAGTCAAACCCGATGTAATGATATTCTATCATGGGGACGGCAACTTGCAGAAGATTATTCCGGATCTCATTGAGATCGGTGTAGAAATACTCAATCCCGTTCAGCCGGAGTGCATGGACCCGGTGGAGATCAAGAAGCAATACGGCGACAGGCTTTCCTTTTGGGGCACCATCGGGACCCAGACCACCATGCCTTTTGGAACTCCGGACGAGGTCCGCAGGGTCTGCCGGCGGATGATCGAGGAGGTCGGAAAGGGCGGAGGCTTGTTCCTTGCTCCCACCCATGTGCTGGAACCGGAGGTTCCCTGGGAGAACATCGAAGCCTTTATCGAGACGGTCAAAAGCTACAACAAGCAAAAATAATTGCCTGGGATAGTCAGTAAAAACCTTCATTATGACCCGGAAAACAGAAGGGGGTGCTCATGTTGTCAGACAAGGGGGAGAAAATGACCAGACTGGAAGGCAGAAGGCCGGATCCCTTTGCTTTCTTTACCGGCCGTGTGGTTCAAACTTTTACAGAGTCGGAATCGAAAATCGAAGCCATGGACCTGTCTTCCTATATCGATCGGGATAACAAAATCATCAGAAGCATTACGCAGCAGTTGGAGTGGGACTATGGAGCAGGCATTGTAAAGGTGGATACCCCCACCTGCCAGGGAGTCCTGGGCTTTGTTGGGGAGGCCGGGCCAATACGGCTTTCGGATATTACCATCGACTGCAAAAACGATTATGCTACCATTATGGTAATTTCCCTGGACGGCAAAGCCCTCGTGGAATCGGAGAAGCTCCTGATCCAGGCTATGACGGAAGATCAGCTCCATGGCTGGAAGACCGAGGGGGATACCATTATCCGTTTGGGAGAATATCCCATCAACGTAAAAGAGATTGACGCTGAGGTGTATATCAAGAATTGTCCGCAGATTTCTTTCGTTGCTACCCTGGATGGCAACGGGTATGTCAAGGGCATACCGCAGTTTCATATGCAAATGGGCGGCCTTCGGGTAAAGCTGGACAGGGATGCCATCTATACGGTTGCGTCAAAGGAAGAAATTCCAAAGGGAGGGGATCCTCTGCCAGGGAATGAAAGCGGTTCCTTTGTATGGTGGGAAGGGGAAGATGTGCTGGAGACGAACTTCCCGGAGATCAGCGAGTTTTCAGCCTCGACCTTTGAAGAAAAGCGCCATCTATTATCCGGCGGGGACTGGCTCAGCAATAGCGGAATACGCTCCGCTGACCAGGAGGAAGCCTATGCCAAATACAAGGTATCGGTACCGGAAACCGGTGAATATCATTTCTGGGTGAGAAAATTCTGGCATCATGGTCCTTTCCGTTGGAGATTTGACCGGGAGGACTGGACGATATGCAAAGACATGGGCCTCTTTGATTCCACCATGCTAAATAGTTCTGGAGTATGTGCCAACTGGGTAAACCTCGGAAAGGTATGGCTTGAGGCAGGCGAGCATACCTTTGAATTAAGACTTCTGGCTGAGCCGGGAGAGGCCGTAATCTGCGGCTTTGACTGCTTTGTGCTGATTCGCGGTTTCTTTGCTCCCCGGGGCAGGCTGAAACCGGGTGAGAGGTCAGGAGCGGCAGATGACGGCTACTGGGCCTTTGAGCCGGCCGTTGATCCTTTTTCCGAATCGCCCATTGACTTAAGATATCTTAATGAAAAAGAGGCAGGGGAATCCGGCTTTGTCAGAAAGGAAGGCTTTCATTTTGTCCTTGGGAACGGGCAGCCGGTGAGGTTCTGGGCGGTGAATGCCGGACCCGGCATGGTCAGGCAGAGCAAGGAGGCCGTTGATTATCTGGCCAGGCGCCTGGCCAAGGTTGGAGTCAATATGGTCCGCATCCATGGAGCCGTTTATGACAGGAAAAGCAATGATTTGTCCGCAATTGATGAAAGCTATCTGGACTACTACCATTATTTTGTCTATGCAATGAAAAAACAGGGCATCTATGTGAAGCTGAGCTATTATTTCCCCCTGTGGGTGAATATGAGAAGCGAGTATGGGATACCGGGGTATGAGGACATGGAAGGAGAAAGGCACCCCTTTGCCCTCTTCCAGTTTGAAGAAAAATTCCAGGAGGCTTATAAGGAGTGGTCCAGGAAGCTGCTCCTTTCCCGGAACCCGTATACTGGACTCCCCCTTGCCAGGGACCCGGCTGTTGCCATCATTGAGATTCAGAACGAGGACAGCTATCTTTTCTGGACCTTTGGCAGAAGGAATATCCCGGAAGCCCAGATGGAGAAGCTGGAGCGGATCTTTGGAAAATGGCTCCTTCAAAAATACGGTTCTTTGGAGGCAGCCTATTTGGCCTGGGGAGACGGCAGCGAATTGGAGAAGGATGACCCTGTAAGCGGCAGAATGATGATTTTAGATATATTCAACCTGACTGCAAACGGCCACGGAGAGGGAGCCAAGAGGAGGAGAATGTCCGATCAGCTGCAGTTTTTGGTAGAGCATCAGAAGGAATTCTATCACAAGATGGTCGATTTCTTCAGAAATGAAATCGGTACAAAGAGTTTAATCAGCGCCAGCAACTGGACCACGGCGGATACGAAAACCCTCGATTCCCTGGAGCGCTATACCTATACCGCAGGGGATGTCATCGATCGGCACGGGTATTTCGGCGGAAAGCATAAGGGCGAATTTTCCGCCTGGTCGGTGAGGGAAGGGCACACCTTTGAAGACCGCTCCGTTTTGAAGGAGCCTGAAGGGGCCATTGTTCAGGTCAATCAAGTGGAAAATTATCCCCATATGATCACCGAGACGGCATGGCCGAGGCCCAACCGCTACAAGGGAGAGGCCGTTCCCATGTGGGCCCTTTACGGTGCCTTGCAGGGGATGGATGGGATCTTCTTCTTTGCCCTTGGCAGCGTGGACTGGGAAGTGAACCCCACATCCAAATGGCCAATCATGGTGCCCTCCGTCTTTGGGCAGTTTCCGGCCTTTGCCCTCCTGTATCGCAGGGGAGATGTGGCTGAAGCCGATACAGTGGTGCGGGTCACCCATTCCTTGAAGGAACTGTATGATTTCAAAGGCTCGCCCATTTACGAGACCCAGGCATTGGATGAGCTGAGAAAACAGGATAAGAAATGATAGAAAGATGAATTCTCCGTATTGGAGTAGGGAGGAGATGTGTCTATGGAACCTTGCGTCCTTTTGGGAAGGCCTGCAGATAAGGTCATTCCGTCAAAGGATTATCGGTTGACGGTCAACGGTGAAGATGTATTTGTATATCAGTGTGAGGTAGCCAGCTATGCCATACTGTCGGCAAAGGGCCCTTTGGATATTGAAATAGAGCCCTTGTTTGAATATGAAAGGGTAAAAGTGAGGCCCCTCAGCCTTGGAATCAAACCTACGAGAGAGGGGAATAAAATACGGTTTTCCATGGACGGACCCGGAAAGGTAAGCGTGGAACTGGATGAGGAGTTCAGAAGGCCCCTTTTCCTGCTTGTCAATCCTGTAGAGAGCCAAATACCCGATCGAAACAGCCCGAAGGTCCATTATTTCGAAGGCGGGAAGATCTACGACGCCGGGATCATAGAGCTAAAACAGGATGAGGTTCTGTACATCGAGGCGGGAGCCGTCGTCTACGGAGCAGTTTTTGCGAACCATGCCGATAATATCAAAATCATGGGGCGGGGGATTTTAGACGGCAGCAAATGGCCTCGAGACGAAGAGGCGAAGCGGGAGCAGCTTGTGAGGCTGGTCGGATGCCAAAATGTCACAATAGAGGGGATCACCCTGGTGGATGGGCCCAACTGGCATGTGGTTCCGATTGCATGCAGGAATGTATCCGTCAAAGATCTCAACGTGATTACGATTGTGGGAACAGGCGACGGAATAGACATCGTAGGTTGCGAGAATGTGGAGGTGGACAACTGTTTTGTCCGCTCCAAGGACGACTGTGTAGCCATTAAAGCGACCGACTATTTTAGCCCTGAAGGCTGTAAGAATGTGGAAAACGTCCATGTAGCCAACTCGGTATTCTGGAATGCGGAGTGGGGAAATGCCCTTGAGATCGGGTATGAAACAAGGTGCGAAGAGATCAAAAGGATTCATTTTGAGAACTGTGATGTCATCCGGTGCGAGCTGGAGGGCTATCAATCGGGCGGTACTTTTACCATCCACAACGGAGACCGGGCCCGGGTTTCCCAGGTACTCTACGAGAATATCCGGGTGGAGGATTCACGGGAGAAGCTCATTGATATCAAGATCCTCCACGCCCAATATACCCGGGATAAGGAAAAGGGATATGTTCGGGATATCCGTTTTAAGAATATCCAGGTGGTGGACGGACCTTTTCCTGTATCCATCATCCGGGGCTATGACGGGGAGCACATGATCGAGGATGTCACCATTGAAGACCTTATCGTCCACGGGAAAAAGATCACGAGCGCCAATGAGGCCAAAATGGTGGTGGAGCTTGCCAAAAACATCAGGTTCCTTTGAGAATTGACAGCCTGGAACTTCTATATTAAACTATCAATAATGATAGCATGTTGCCATTCTGGAGGACTTACTGCAGATGCAGCTTCTAAGGTCCTTCAGGATTGATTACATGACAAATCACAAATGATGAAAAGTTTTCCGGATCATTCCTGGGATTTATCATCAATGAAAGGGTGGAGGAATCATGAAAAACCGTCAACCCAATGTTGTGCTGGTGAATATAGACGAGTGCAAGGCTTCGGTGATCGGTTGTTACGGAAACAAAGAAGCCTATACTCCCAATATAGACAGGATTGCAGAGGGAGGAGTGACCTTTACCAACTCCTTTACCACGTTCCCCAAATGCGTCCCTTCCAGGTGCGCCATGATAACGGGCCGCTATCCCCATGTAGAAGGGCATCGAACTCTCCCGGGCTTTCAAATTACACGCGGTGAGAACAATATCATCCTGGAGCTGAAGAAAAGGGGCTATACTACAGCGATGTTTGGGCATAACCATTTGCTGGAAGAGGATTTGCTGGATGAATACTTTGACTGCCGGACCAGGGTCTGGCGGGGAAAGAGGGATGACGGGTTTGCAGAGGATCCGAATCTCTACCGGGCCTTTTACAGGGAAAACCTCTACAGCATGGAGGACCTTCATGACTTTTATCATACCCAGGATGCCTGCGATTTTATCGATGCCCATGGGGAGGAGCCCTTCTTTCTTCTGGTGAATATTGGGGTTCCCCATCCGACGTATAAGAATATCAGGGAATACATTGACACAATCAGGGCAAGGAACGTCAAGGTACCGCCCAGGGAGGATTTAGAGAGGGCTCCGGAGGTTTTGAAAGCCTACCGCAGGGTGTATGACCTTGAGATGCTAAGGGAAGAGGATTGGAAAAAAATCATTGAAGCCTATTACAGTATGGTCAGCTTCGCCGATTATTGTGTGGGGAAGATTCATCAAAAGATTGAAGAGAAGGGTTTAGCCAGCAATACGGTATTTATTTTCACCTCCGATCACGGAGATTTTGCCGGGGAGCACGGCTGCGTGGAAAAGTGGGATACCATGTTCTATGACTGCTTGATCAAAGTCCCCCTCATCATTCAATATCCGCCCAGGCTGAAGGCCGGGCTGAAGGTGGATGCCCTGGTGGAAAATGTAGATCTTGTGCCCACCATGATGGAATTGTGCGGACTGGAGGTACCTTCATGGGTTCAGGGGAAATCCCTGGTTGGGGTCATGGAAGGAAGGGACCCTGTCCATAAGGAAGCCGTCTTTTGTGAAGGGGGAGTAGAGCCTTCCGCCATAGAAAAGGCCCTGCCCTATACAGATGAGCATTACAAGCGAAATCCCCATTATTACAAGCAGCGGGTCATGATCGATTACCCCTGGACCATGGCTCGGGCGAAGATGGTCCGGACAAAGAAATGGAAGCTTATTTTCCGTGTGAACGGAATGAAGGAGCTTTACGATCTTGAGAAGGATCCCCTGGAGCTTTGCAATGTAGCCGATAAGCCGGAGAATAAAGAGATCCTGTACGAACTAACGGAGAAACTGCTGGTATGGGCCATTGAGACGGAGACGGATTATCCTCCTGTGAAGATCATGCACGCATAAGAACGGCAGGGTGAATCCTTATGTGCATGCCTTTCCTGCAATCCGCCACCTGAGATCCGCTGCTGACGATTGTCGAACGATAGGAAAGGATAAAAAGTTCCAAAGCTGTGTCCTGATCCTACGATCTACGACCCGTGATCTGCCTGCCAAACAGAAAGGAGAGATCCTATGAAAGCAATCTTAATCTTGATGGACTCCCTCAACCGGCACTTCTTGTCAGCCTACGGGAACACCTGGGTCAAAACCCCCAACATAGATCGTTTTGCGGAGAAGTGCGTTGTTTTTGATAATCACTGGATCGGCTCAGCCCCTTGCATGCCGGCACGGCGGGATATCTTAACCGGCAGGCTGAATTTCCTGGAGAGGGAATGGGGCGGGCTGGAGCCCTATGATATCCCGTTTCCGGGACTCTTGCGGGATTCCGGCATCTTCACCCATATGGAAACCGATCACTATCATTATTTTCATCCCGGCGGAGAGAATTACCATGCCTGCTTCAATACCTGGAACCTGCACAGGGGGCAGGAGCACGACTTTTATGCCTCAAGGATTAAGGCACTAAAAGAGCCGGAGCATTTGGGCAAATGGTCGGAACAGTATGAGAAAAACAGGGAAGCCTTTAAAACCGACGGGGATTACCCATCTCCCAGGACCTTTCAAGGAGCCATAAAGTGGCTGCAGGAAAACGAGGGACAGGATAATTATTTCCTCTGGATAGAAGCCTTTGATCCCCATGAGCCCTTTGACTGCCCGCAGGAATTTCTGGAGCTTTATGAGGATACATGGACGGGCCCCCGCTATAACTGGTCTGCCTACGACCGGGTGGACCGATACGGTCCTGAGGCCGTTCTGCATTTGAGAAAATGCTATGCTGCCACTTTGACGATGAATGATAAATGGTTTGGCAAGCTCATGGATGAGCTGGAGCGGCAAAATGCCTTTGAGGATACCCTGATCATACTCACGACCGATCACGGGCATATGCTGGGCGAACATGGGGTTGACGGCAAAAATCGCTGGCATGCCTGGAATGAGATGAGCCGAATTCCCCTGTTTGTACACCTTCCGGGCAGCAGGCATGCAGGAGAGAGAAGAGCTCAGCTTACTCAAAATATCGATATCATGCCGACCTTGATGGAATACTTCCAGGTTCCCTTTGATAACCCAATCCATGGACGCTCCTGGATGGATATCCTGGAGAAAAACGCTCCGTCAAAACGGGAAGGGGCTTTGTACGGTTGGTTTGGCATGACGGTCAACGTCACTGACGGAAAATACACCTATATGCGGGCTCCGGCAAGCGAGGAAAACGCTCCCCTCTATCGGTATTTTCTTACTCCCACAACCTTTGGAAGGAACACTTTGCCGGGAAAGGAATTTTTCAAAGATGCCGAGCTTGGTCATTTCCTTTCCTATACCGATTACCCCGTCATACGGGCGAAGGTCAGCAAGAGAAGATCCCAGGAGATCAAGGATACACTGCTCTTTGATATAGAGAAGGACCCGGAGCAGCTTCACAACCTGGCCGGAACGGAGAAGGAAGAGGAGTATATCAGGCTGTTGATAAAAACCATGAAGGAAATGGATGCCCCGCCGGAACAATACGAAAGACTGGGCTTGAAATGATGAGAATCATTGGATATGCACCTCAGTGTAATATCATGCTCCTTGAATATTTCACAAGGGGTCGTTTCAAAAGCTGTTTCTTTAAAGATGTAGACCCCGCTTAAAGGCATCTGTTTTGCTTCTTGCAGTATTCATGTCTATCAATCGGACAGTTCCAAAGAAAAATGGGATGCAAAACTTTTGTCTGGGAATTTTGGACTTTTTTTTGAACATCAGATATATGATATAATAATTTTGAAATCGTTGAAGAGGGGATGGAAGATGTACAGTGAGAACGATCTGTTGGAAGTGAACGGTCAGTTTCGGAAAATGCTCCTTTTCATGGGCATCATCCTGATTATTGCCATAGGGGTGTCGATTGCCGCTGCGATCCATATCAATAATAAACTGGGCATGGTGATCCTGATCATCGGAGTGTGCATCGACGTCTTTATCTGGGGAATGTATGCCAACCCCATCCGGCTTTATCGGGCTTTTCTTATTGAGCTTTTGACCGGCCAATCTCATGTTCGCCAGGTTCATATAAAGGAGATCAATCCGGATCCGGTGTACAAGGACAACAAGCTTTTCTATTATGAGGTCCTGGTGGAGGATGAAGGGATTGAACGAATGTATCTGTTTGATGCAAACAAGCCTTTGCCGGAGATAGAGCAGGGCAGGAGCTATCATTTTAAAGTCTATGAAAACTTCGTTATTGATATTTTGGAGTAAGGACTATGGGACCCTGCTCTTTTTTTTATTTATTTAAAAAGGCTCAAAGGGGCCGGAGAGGAAAAGCTTTTATGTCATTAAGAGGAAAGGGCTGAATGGAAACCAGGTGCAAAGCTGCTTTATTTATGTTAATATAGAATATTATAAATGGACTGGGGGTTTTGGAAATGAGAGCAATCATTACAGTAATCGGAATGGATAAAATCGGAATCATTGCCGGCGTGAGCAGGGTTTTGGCTGACAACGGCGTCAATATTCTGGATATCAGCCAGACAATCCTTCAGGATTATTTCACGATGATGATGCTGGTGGATTTGTCTGCCATGACGATTTCCCTAGCTGAGCTCAAGGAAGTTCTCAATAAAGAGGGAGAAAGACTGGGAGTGACCGTCAGGGTTCAGCATGAAGACATTTTCCGTTCCATGCACCGCATATAGGAGGTATGGCTATGCTGATGAAGAACGAGATTATGGAAACCATCCGAATGATCGAAAATGAAAAACTGGATATCCGCACCATTACCATGGGGATTTCCCTCATCGACTGTGCCGATTCGGATGGAGAGAAATCCAGACAAAAGATCTATGACAAGATCACGCGATGTGCAAAAAACCTTGTCAAGGTCGGCGAAGAGATTGAACTGGAATACGGGATTCCGATCATCAATAAAAGAATTGCCGTGACTCCGATCTCCATCGTGGCAGGGGCATCGGATGAAGAGGATTATGTGAAGTTTGCCCTGACTATGGACAAAGCGGCAAAGGAGGTAGGAGTGAATTTCATAGGTGGATTTTCGGCCCTGGTTCATAAGGGCTATACAGCAGGGGATCATCGATTGATACGCTCCATCCCTGAAGCGTTGGCTGTCACGGAGCGGGTGTGTTCCTCCGTTAATCTGGCCACAACAAAGACCGGAATCAATATGGACGCCGTAAAGCAGATGGGCCGGATCATCAAGGAGACGGCGGAACGAACGGCCGATCGCGATGGGTTGGGGTGTGCCAAACTGGTTGTGTTTGCCAATGCACCGGAGGATAACCCCTTCATGGCGGGAGCCTTCCATGGAGTCGGAGAGCCGGAATGCACCATCAATGTGGGTGTCAGCGGCCCCGGGACGGTAAAGGCGGCTTTGGAAAAGGTAAGGGGTGCTGAGTTCGATGTGGTGGCCGAGACGATCAAAAAGACGGCTTTTAAGATCACAAGGATGGGGCAATTGGTGGCAATGGAAGCCTCGAGAAGGTTGAATGTTCCCTATGGAATTGTGGATCTGTCCCTGGCTCCAACCCCTGCCGTCGGGGACAGTGTGGCTCATATACTGGAAGAGATGGGGATTGAGAGCTGCGGTGCGCCCGGTTCAACCGCGGCTTTGGCCCTGCTAAACGATGCGGTGAAAAAAGGTGGCATCATGGCCTCTTCCCACGTAGGAGGCCTTAGCGGAGCCTTTATCCCCGTCAGCGAGGACCAGGGCATGATCGATGCTGTGGAGAGGGGTTCCCTTTCCATTGAAAAGCTGGAAGCCATGACCTGTGTATGCTCTGTAGGCCTGGATATGATTGCCGTGCCCGGTGATACGACGGCAGAAACCATTTCAGCGATTATTGCCGATGAAGCGGCCATTGGGGTCATCAACAACAAGACAACGGCAGTTCGAATCATTCCGGTGCCCGGAAAGGGAGTGGGCGAAAGCGTGGAGTTTGGCGGGCTCCTGGGCCGGGCACCGATTATGCCGGTGAGCAGGTTCTCCAGCCGCGACTTTATCAATAGGGGAGGCCGAATCCCGGCACCGATTCACAGTTTAAAAAATTAAACGCAATGCGACAGGGGGCGGAGAACCGTCCCCTATCGCATTATTTCTTTTCATATCCAAGTACGTTTCCCTTATCGCTGAGATACACGATGGTGCAGTCCGGATCATCGCCGTTGTCCGGATCCGGATACAGCCTTACTTCCATGTAATCCCCTTGATAGAAAACTTCTTTTTCATCCGGTCCGATACAGATCGGTGTTTTTTCATCGGCATGGAGAACGGTGATCATGCTTTCCTCAAAGTAGACCTTTTCCCCATGGGATTTTAGAAAATCCGCAGATTTTTTAATGATTTCCAGGTCGCTCAGGGTGTATATGGTGGAATGGGTTTGTTCCGCTTCGTCCTCCGGCGAATCCTGGAGGCTGACATTTCCTGAGCAGGCCGAGCATATCATGAGGATAAGAACCGCCAATGCAAAGACCTTAAAAACAGGCCTCATAAGAAACACCCCTATCATTCCTGTAGTCTAAGTATGCTTTCCCATATATGTCTATGCCCCTTGCCCTTTGATACATTCCACTTTTTCCGCCCGGAAGTATTTTTTCAGGGAGGCAGGAAAATAATGATAACTGTAGAATAGCTATAGATGAGAGCGAAATGGAAGGAGGAACGACAGCTCGTCGAAGAAGGTATGGAAGATATGAAAAAGAAGAGTTTGCCAAAACGAAGTGAAATTCCTGAGGAGCTAAAATGGCGACTGGAAGATATATACGCATCAGATGAAGAATGGGAAAGGGATTTTCTTTGGGTAAAGGATCAAATTCCCCGGCTCTCCGGTCACCAGGGCCATATGGGGGATTCGGCCGATGCGCTGTATGCCGCTCTTCATGATTATACCCAGACCATGCAGAAGGCGGAAAAGGTCTTTGTCTATGCCCATATGCGAAAGGACGAGGATAACGGAAATCCCAAATACCAGGCTTTGCTGGATCGTGCCCAGTCTCTGCTGGTGGATATTGAAAGTACGGTATCTTTTATGGTGCCTGAGATCCTGACGATACCGGAGCCGAAGCTGCATGAATTTGTGTCAGAGAAAGGGGAGCTTCGAGATTACAGATTCTATTTGGAGGAGATCACCAGGCAGAAGGAGCATATTCTTTCAAGCAGCGAAGAGCAGATTCTGGCCATGTCCGGGGAAATTGCATCGGCGCCCCAGCAAATATTCAACATGATTAACAATGCGGACATCAAGTTTCCCGTTATTAAGGATGAAAACGGGAATGATGTGGAGCTCACAAAAGGGAATTACGTGGAATTCATGGAAAACCGGGATCGCAGGGTCAGGCAGGATGCCTTTACATCCCTGTACAGTACCTATAACAAGCTGAGAAACACCCTTGCTTCCACACTAAACTACAGCATCAAAAAGGATGTTTTCTATGCCAGGGTAAGGAAATATTCATCGGCCCTGGAGGCTTCACTGGATGATGATAATATTCCCATATCGGTTTATGATAATTTGATCAAGGCTGTGGAAGACAATTTAGATGCAATGCACCGGTATGTATCCTTGCGCAAACGGGCCCTTGGGCTTGAAGAGCTCCATATGTATGATCTCTATGTCCCCATCGTCAAGGATGTGGATATGAAGATTCCCTATGAAGAGGCCAAGGAAATCGTAGCAGAAGGAGTAAAACCCCTGGGGAAGGAATATGAGGCTGTTCTCCGGGAAGGATATGAGGGCGGCTGGATTGATGTGCTTGAGAACCAGGGAAAGACAAGCGGAGCCTATGCCTGGGGCTGTTACGATACCCATCCCTTTGTGCTTCTCAATTACCATGAAAGCATCGATAATGTATTTACTCTGGCCCATGAAATGGGCCATGCCATCCATAGCTATTACTCCAACAAGAATCAACCCTATATTACGGCCGGTTATAAGATATTCGTAGCGGAAGTGGCGTCAACCTTGAATGAACTTTTGCTGACGGAGCACCTTTTAAATACCCTGCAGGATAAGCAGCAGCGGGCTTACGTCCTCAACCATTATTTGGAGCAGTTCCGAGGGACGGTCTATCGCCAGACCATGTTCGCCGAATTTGAAAAGATCACCCATGCCATGATTGAAAGGGGAGAAGCCCTGACAGCGGAGAATTTGTGCAGCATTTACCATGATCTGAATGTCAAGTACTATGGGCCCGATATGGTCGTTGATCAGGAGATCGATATCGAATGGGCCAGGATTCCCCATTTTTATACTCCTTTCTATGTCTACAAGTATGCCACCGGATTCTCCGCCGCTGCGGCCATTGCACAGCTTATCCTCAGCGAAGGCCAGCCTGCAGTGAATGGATATATGGAATTTCTAAAAAGCGGCGGTTCAGATTATCCCATCAATTTGCTGAAGAAAGCAGGAGTGGATATGACAACACCCGACCCAATCAGTGAGGGCTTAAAGGCCTTTGGACGGCTTGTGGATGAAATGGAAAAGCTGGTATAAAAAAAGCGGTGCTTTGGCACCGCTTTTTTTATACATTAAACCGGAACAAAACCACGTCGCCGTCCTTCATCACATAATCCTTGCCCTCGGAGCGAACCAGGCCTTTTTCTTTGGCTAACCCATAGGAGCCTACTTCCATCAAGGTGTCGTAATGAATGACTTCTGCCCGGATAAAGCCCCGTTCAAAATCGGAATGGATTTTGCCTGCTGCCTGGGGAGCCTTTGTTCCCTCTCGAATGGTCCAGGCCCGTACTTCCTTTGGCCCGGCTGTCAGGAAACTGATTAACCCAAGCAGCCTGTAGCAGGCCTTCACCAGGCGATCGAGTCCCGATTCCGGGATACCCAGTTCTTCCAGAAACATCTTCTTCTCATTGGGTTCCAGCTGGGCGATCTCTTCTTCGATTTTCGCACAGATGACAAGAACTTCGGCATTTTCCTTTGAAGCGTATTCCACCACTTTTTGTACCAGGGGCAGCTTTGAGGGATCTTTGCCTATGTCTTCTTCAGCGATATTGGCTGCATAGATAACGGGTTTGGAAGTCAAAAGGAAAAACTGGTTAACTAACTCCTCTTCTTCCTCGGAAAAATTCAAGCCGCGAACAGGAATCCCCTTTTCCAGGTTTTCCTGAATTTTTGTGAGGAGCTCCAGTTCCAACAGGTATTTCTTCTCACCGCTTTTGGCCATCTTACGGGCCTTATCCAATCTTTTTTCCACGCTTTCCAGATCAGCGAAGATGAGCTCCAAATTGATGGTTTCAATGTCGCGGACAGGGTCGATGGTTCCGTCCACATGGGTAACGTTTTCGTCTTCAAAGCAGCGGACCGTATGGACAATGGCATCCACTTCGCGGATGTGGGATAAAAATTTGTTTCCCAGCCCTTCACCGCGGCTGGCTCCGCGGACCAAACCGGCGATATCCACAAATTCGATTGCCGTGGGTGTGACCTTTTCCGGATGGTACATCTCTGCCAGCTTGTCCAAACGTTCGTCGGGAACGGCTACAATTCCCACATTCGGTTCGATGGTGCAAAAGGGATAATTGGCCGATTCAGCGCCGGCTTTCGTTATTGCATTAAAAAGGGTACTCTTGCCTACATTCGGCAAGCCCACGATTCCCAGCTTCATTTCATTTCCTCCAAACATTTTGGCTTTTGAACTTCATTGAACCAACTTTAAATTATATCCTATTTACAGGGGATAATCAAGATCAGCCTTTTTGTGTAGCAGGGGGACATCAACTTGGCCTAAATTTTTCTTTTAAACAGGATCAAGAGATGGTAGAATAGGCATAGAAGCTGTTGACCCTGAAGCTTTTGAAAGCATTCGAATCATAAGATGATTGGGGGAAGATTTATGAAGATCAGTTTTTCCACTCTGGGGTGCCCTGATTGGCGGTGGAGGGATATCGTTGCCACAGCCAAGGATTTGGGCTACGACGGAATTGAGCTGCGCGGCATTGGGAAGGAGCTTTTTGTCCCAAAAGCCAAGCCCTTTACCCCCGATAGGATTGAGCAGACGATCTCGGATTTGAACAATAAGGGGTTGGAGATTTCCTGTGTAACTTCGTCCTGCTATCTACACAGGGAGGATGCAGTTCAAACCATAAAGGAAGGCAGGGAATACATAGATCTGGCCCATAGGCTAAAAGCTCCTTTTGTCAGGGTACTGGGGGATACGGAACCATACCCAACGGACCCGGTGGACGATCATCAGGTGGCAGGGCTCCTCTCTGAATTGGGGGACTATGCCCAAAGCAGGGATGTGACGGTATTGATCGAAACGAACGGAGCCTATGCGGATTCCAGGAGGCTCCTGAACCTGATAAAGACGGTGGACCATCCTGCAGTAGCCGTATTGTGGGATATTCATCATCCCTACCGGTTTATGAAGGAATCTGTACAGGAGACTTACAGTCGATTGGGTGAATATATCCGCCATGTTCATGTAAAGGATTCTCGAATGGAAAAGGAAAAGATTCGATATTGTCTTTTGGGCCAGGGTGATGTTCCTGTACAGGAAGCATTGGACTTGCTGAAGCGAAATGGTTATTCCGGCTATTTATCTCTCGAATGGGTAAAGAGATGGTATTATGACTTGGAAGAGCCGGGAATTGTTTTTGAGCATTTCATCAATGCCGTTAAAGGACTACTTTGCCGTTAACGAAAAAAGCAGCATCTGAAGAAACAGTGCTGCTTTTTTTTAGCCCATCAGGTTGAGCAAAAGCATGGCGGCAACGCCTGCGGACACGGTGAAAAACAGATTTTTGGATCTTACCGCGACAAAAAAGCAAAGCAAAGAGGCCAGGAGGGCTTTGTTTTCAAAGCCCAGGCTCAGCCGTCCGTCGGAGATGAGAAGGCCTGGGAAGAGCAAGGCCGAAAGGACGGCAACCGGGATGTATCGAAGCCAGGCTAAGAACAGGGGAGAAAGCCTGAACCTGGATAAGATCACCAGGGGCAGCATCCTGGGCAGATAGGTGACAATGCTCATTCCGATAATGATAAGGATGACTTTTTGGTCCATTGTTCAACCCCCACTCCAATTGTTGCTGCCAAGAGGCTTGCAAGGATGATGTTCCAGCCCCCTTCAAAGTTGAGGGCAATGATGATTGAGAAAAGGCCGGAGCAGAGGGAGACCAGCAGGTCTTTTCTGTCATCAAGCTGCATGATGAGCAAACCAATAAACATGGCCGAGAGGGCGAAGTCCACTCCCCAGCGGCCGGGATCGGGGATCAGCCCGCCCAGAAGGCCGCCCAGAACGGTGCTGAGGATCCAGGCGCTGTGGGAGGCACCGTGCAGGCCTGCAAAATACCATGGGCTTACCTCTTCTTTTTGAACTTGAGTGATGCTGACGGCATAGCTTTCATCGGTAATGCCGAAGGAAATGAGGGCCAGCAGCGGAGATGAAAATTTCTTTACATGGGGCGAAAGGGAAGCGCTCATCAGCAAATGCCTTAGATTCACCAGAAAAGTCGTGAAAACGATAGAAACTGCTCCTGCTCCTGAAGCGATCAGGTTTGCTGCAATAAACTGGGCCGATCCGGCATATACGAAAAGGGACATAAAAAGGATGTCCAAAACGCCAAGCCCCTGCTGAACAGCCAGGACCCCAAAAGCAAAGCCTATGGGCAGATAGCCCAGCATGACCGGAACAGCCCCTTTGATTCCTCTCATCAAATCCTTATGCATTTCATTCCTCCGCAGCGTTAAAATGTTAATTATCTATTGTAATGGATGAAAGCAGCTCGGTCAATGGAAAGGATTGGATATCCGTTGACGGACGGGTTCATTTTCAGCTCTGCATTTACTTTGGCAGAAGAATTGGTATAATAGGATTAGAAACGGAGAATTTGCATGTGTGTAGAGGAGAAGAAATGGAGACGTTGAGATCTGTAATAACAGCCATCCTTGTGGTGATTTTGGCCTTTTCTTTTTTATGCTTTCAGCTGGCTTTGATCCTCAATATCACCTTTATGCAGCCGGCTTTTTACCAGGAGGTGTTTGCGTCCCAGCAGTTTTATGGCCAGATCCGCCAGGTGCTCTTAAAGACGGTAAAAAATGTCTTGCCTGATGCCCAGGACAGCTTTTTTTATCTGGAAAAGGCTTTAACGGAAGAATGGCTCGCCAATGAGCTTCCTCTTTTTTTGGAAGATCTGTTCTCTTTTTTCAGGCATGAAAGGGCGGAACTGCCCCTCCTCCCCTTTAAGAGCCTTCAGGATCGTTTGATGATCGTCATCGATAAGGATATTTCAGAAGAGGCCAAACTGAAGCTGATTCATTACTGGTTTCCAACCTATGAGGAAATTCGGATCCAGGACTTTACTTCAACGAATATATTTTGGCTCATAAGAGGTCTTTTTCCCTATGGGAAGGCATTGCCCTGGGCGACCCTGGCTGTTTCCGTGCTTTTGTTCCTTCTCCTGGCTTTGGTTGATTTCAACTGGCGATCAGCCCTCCTCTGGTTCGGAGCGGGGGTGGCCGCATCGGGGACGGTGGCCGTGGCATTGGGGATGGCCTTGAAATGGGGCCTTGGCAGCAGCAGCATCATCGTCGACGGGTTAAGCAGCATTTCCGCCCTGGGAATTCCCAAGGAGAGCGTCGAGGGGATATTCTGGGCCTTTGTCAATGCCTTCATTGGAAGGCTGAATATGCTGTCAGTGGCCTGCATCCTCTCCGGTGGGCTCGTGATCCATTTTTCTCCCATTAGGGAGAGAGTTCTGAGGCTGGTGAAGTAGGGCCCTTATTCTATATTGATTTCCCCGCAATAATCGGTCAGCATGATTTTCTTTACTTCGCTTAAGTCATGGGTATGCCCCAGGGCCCACATGAGTTTGGTTACGGCAGCTTCGGTTGTCATGTTGTAACCGGAAATGGCTCCGGCCTGGGCAACCTTTTGACCGACCTCATAGATGGTGAGGTCGCTGCCCTCATACAGGCACTGGGTGATGACAACCACCGCAATTCCGGCGGCAATGAGCTCACGGATTTTTGATACCAGATCCCTTCTGAGATAGGGCAGCCCGCCTGCTCCTAGGCTTTCGATGACAACTCCGGAAAAGCCGAGCTTGATGATGCTGTCCAGGATTTCCGGCGGTGTTCCCGGGACCAGCTTCAGCAAAAACACCCTGGGATCGATGCGATCATCAAGGGCTGGTGCAGATCCTTGGGGCGGCGAAGGCTTATAGGAGAGAAGGACGTTATCCTTGACGATTTTACCGATGTTGGGGGAGTTGATGCTTTCAAAGGCGTTAAAATGCAGGGACTGGACTTTTACCGCCCGGCTGCCTCTGATGATTTTTCTGTTGAAAACGATGTAAACTCCCGGGATACCGGAGTTGGCAGTTAAAAAAGCGTGATAGAGATTGCGTTTCCCGTCGGTATTGGGAGCCATGATCGGAAGCTGGGAACCTGTCAGAATCACCGGCTTGCTGATATTTCGAAGCATAAAGGAAAGGATCGATGAGGTGTAGGCCATGGAGTCCGTGCCATGGGTAATGACTACACCGTCATATTCCTTCAGGCCTTCAAAGGTCTCGCGGGCGATGAGCTTCCATTCTTCAGGCTGGATATTGGAGCTGTCAAGATTGAGGATCGCCTTGCAGTCGATCTGGCACAGATCCCTTAGCTTCGGGACCAATGCTATCATGTCTTCACCGCTGTATTTTGGTGCCAGACCGTTGGCAGAAGGTGCTGATGCAATCGTTCCTCCGGTGGACAAAAGAAGAAAGCGTTTCATGATTTTCACCTCAAAGTGTTTTACCTTTTCAGTATATATCTTTCCATTTTTTCATTCCCTGTACTGTGAACCGTCATTTCTCTTGCTTTTAAAAAGCTGTAGTGGTTAAGAATGTGAGGCAATTCGTAGGAATCATATAAACCAGATTGTTTTCCACCTCTTATAAGAGGTAGGTACCTAATTTCGCAAAAGGCGGTGAGTCAAAACCTCTCTCCTCTCATAGCGGTGTGCCTCAACTACCTCGCAATTTCCTTCCGCTGCTTTAACAAAATCATACTATAACAACCCCATTCTCCTGTCAATGTTCTCAATCGTGGGAAGGGTAGGATCCTTTGTAAAAAAATTTTTCGGCGATGGGTTGACTTTTTTCTTTTATGTGGTATTATATTATCAAGTCGTACTTAGTACGACTTGATAATAAGTACGATAAACGAATGATTATTTGATTGCGGAGAGAAGGATGCGTATGAAGAATACCGTTGAAAGGTTTACCGACATATTGGAACAAAAGGGTTTGAGGCCCTCCCACCAAAGGATTAAGATCCTTGAGTACTTAGCCAACAACCCATGCCATCCTACTGCGGATCAAGTCCTGTCTGCGATGAAAAAGGAATTGCCAACCCTGTCTAAATCGACGGTTTACAAGACGCTAAATGCTTTTGTGGAGGCACAAATGCTCAGGGAAATCACCATTGAAGACAATGAAATTCGTTATGAGTACAACCTCGTAGATCATGGCCATTTTAAATGTGAGAGATGCGGCAGGATATATGACTTTAAGATGGATTTCGGTGTTCTTCAATCCGATGATCTTCAGGGTTTTTGGATCACTGACAGAAATGTTTATTTTAAAGGCGTATGCAAAAGCTGCTTAAATCACCACAGAACACAAGCTTAGGCAGCTTTCAAGAATAAAAATGGATGATTTGAGGAGGAAAGATGAAGATGAAAAAATACGTATGTTCAGTATGTGGTTATGTTTATGAAGGAGATAATCCCCCGGAGAAATGCCCCCAGTGCAAAGCTCCGGCGTCAAAATTCACGGAACAGGCTGCTGAAAGGGTTTGGGCTGCAGAGCATGTGGTAGGAGTCGCCCAGGGGGCCAGTGAGGATATTATTGCAGACCTTCGAGCCAATTTTATGGGTGAGTGCACAGAGGTAGGAATGTATCTTGCTATGGCGAGAGTGGCCCATCGGGAAGGCTATCCTGAAATCGGCCTGTATTATGAAAAAGCAGCCTATGAAGAAGCGGAGCATGCAGCAAAATTTGCTGAACTGCTTGGAGAAGTCGTTACAAACTCAACAAAGAAGAATCTAGAAATGCGTGTAGAGGCTGAAAATGGTGCAACAGCAGGAAAAGCGGATCTTGCAAAGAGGGCAAAGGCTGCCAATTTGGATGCAATCCATGATACCGTTCACGAGATGGCCAGAGACGAAGCAAGACACGGAAAGGCCTTCGAAGGATTACTTAAGAGATATTTTGGAAATTAGTTGTATCAATAAAATGCAGCCCTTGACAGCTGGTAATACAGCTGTCAGGGGCTTTTTCATGCCTAAATTTAGCTGATTTTGAGATTTTCATTGTTGGCAGAAAGATGAAAGGATACAAACGTTAGATCCTTCGAGGAAAATCCCTGGGAAAAAGCTGTGCTTTTTAGGTGTAAAGCTTCCTTAAGGGAAATTTCCCTTGAGAGTGGCTCCAGGTACCTTATCAAAACGGATTGAAAAGGACTCTGTCATAGTGGCTGGCAACAATGTATGGATTTCCTTTTATAATGGTAAATTCTGTGTTACAATGAAAAAAAGATTTACGGCTACGTATGATAGGGCGAAATGAAAAATGAGTTTTTTGAAGGGGGTGTAACGGTATGATCAAAAGATTTGGAGGTATTAATATCTCGTCAAAAAATCCCGAGGTACTTGCGAAATTTTATCATGAAAAGCTAGGGATACCGATTTTAACGGAAAATCCAGGCCAAAGGGGCTATGACGGAGTAGAATTGGGTTTCCATAAGAAAGAACCCGTTATTTGGATTTGGGACGAAAACAAATGGGGGAAATCCAATTTTGGTGCGGTTACATTTGTTTTCCTTTGCGATAACCTTGATAAAACATACCATGAGCTGAAAGAGAAGGGTGTCGTTCTGGACCCGCCTATTATTGCTGTTTGGGGCGGGAAGGAGCTTAACGTGAAAGACCCGGACGGAAATCTAATTTTAATGCTGGAGGAGTAAGTTACTGAAAACATGACGAAGGCTGTTAAGCAAGCGTAAATATTTTAAAATCGATGGAAGGGTATAAAAGCCTGATTGGGTTTACTGCCTTTCCAGATCATAACATTTGGTTTGTACAGTATTAATATACTGTTATCCTATTGTTCCGGGTGATTTTTTGATTCATTTTATAAAAGATCGGATTTGGCTTTGTATAGAGCAAAGCGGAAGAAACCAAAATCAGAAAGGATAAGTGAATTGCCGCAAAGGCTAAACTTGAATCATGCTGTCATGGGGAAGCCTTCCCTCTTAGGAATTTTTATGGAGTTGCAAGAACAGGTGGCATTTATGGCATAGGCCGGCATGGTGCATTCAGGCATCATCTCATCGGTTGACAAAACTGGTGTAGTGGATAAGAATATACTTGTCAAGGCATTTTATGCTCATGATGGCATAAAATAAGGGGTGCTGTCATTGGCGTTTTGCGACAAAGGTTAGGGATCGATTGCTACATAAAGGATGCTGTTAAAAACGCTTGAGAAAATAATAAAGGAGGGGCTTTGATGAGTAATGTGGGTGCCAGATTGGCTGATTTTAAAAGGCAAATGCCGGTAGGATACTGGGGAGAGCGGATATTCGCTCAAGTGGAGTATGCTGCAAACATCTCGAAGACAAGGGATCATGAATTTGATGACCTGCTGCATGATGTCATGGATTTTCTTGTTCAGAAAAAGAAAGAAGAGGATGCCATCACCAGGGAAACGGCCTTGAAGGCGGAGGAGATGCTCAGCCAATTGTCTTCGGTTGCCAAAAGCTACAGGATGATCTGTGCAGGCCATGCCCATATCGATATGAACTGGATGTGGGGATGGGACGAAACGGTGGCGGTTACGCTGGATACCTTCAGAACCGTCCTTGATTTGATGAATGAATATCCCCAGTTCAAATTTTCTCAATCTCAGGCTTCGGTTTATCGGATCCTGGAGGAATATGCTCCGGAAATGCTGGAGGAAGTACAGGCCCGGGTTAAGGAAGGCCGGTGGGAGGTCACAGCCTGTACATGGGTTGAGGCTGACAAAAATATGCCTAACGGCGAGAGCCAGGCCAGGCATATTTTATACACGAAAAGATACCTGTCTAAGCTATTGGGTATCGATCCGGAGTCATTGAACATCGACTTTGAGCCCGATACCTTTGGCCATCATCAGAATGTTCCGGAGATCTTAAGTCAGGGAGGAGTGAAATATTACTATCATTGCCGGGGCTCCGAAGGGTATCATCTCTATCGGTGGATGGCTCCGTCGGGCAGTTCTGTGCTGGTATACAGGGAGCCCATCTGGTATAATGCCGAGATCAATCCCTCCATGGCATTTTATGTTCCTGAATTCTGCAAAGAGTACGGCATGAATGCCATGTTAAAGGTCTACGGGGTCGGTGATCATGGCGGCGGGCCGACCAGACGGGACCTGGAGCGGATTATCGACATGAACTCCTGGCCGGTTTTCCCCGTCATCGAATTTGGTACTTTTGGAGAGTTTTTCTCGCTGGCTGAAAAAGTAAAAGACAGGCTTCCGGTTGTGACAGGGGAACAAAACTTCGTATTCACCGGCTGTTATACGACCCAGACCAGGATCAAGAAGGCTAACAGGATTGCAGAAGCCGTTTTAAACGAGGCCGAAGCCGCCTGCAGTGCCGCGGCCGTATACTCGGGTTTCCCTTATTCAAGCGAAGGCTTTGCAAAGGCCTGGGAGGATGTATTGTTTAACCAGTTCCATGACATTATCCCCGGCTCCTGTGTGATCGGTTCCAGGGAATATGCCATGGGCCTTTTTCAAAAGGCTATGGCCAGGGCCAATACCCAGAGGAGCCTGGCCCTTCGAAGCATCGCAGCCAATATTGACACCTCGGGGCTCTTAAGAGGCCGGGAGGAGCTCCATACGGTTTCCGAAGGGGCCGGAGCGGGATTTGGCATACAGGATTTCAAGATTCTTCAAGGGGAAAGGGGCCGTGGAAAGACTAGAATCTTCCATGTTTTTAACCCCTCCGCCCATGAACGGGAGGATCTGGCAGAGCTTGTGATTTGGGACTGGGACTACGATCTTGGCAGGCTGATATGCAAAGACGAACAGGGATTTATGCTGGCCCATCAGGTGCTGGATCATGGTTTCAATAACTACTGGGGCCATAAATTTGTCAGGATTTTAGTGAAGGTGAAGGTCCCCGCCTATGGCTATAGAACCCTTGTAGTGACCGAGCGGGATCATGCGGAGCTGGCCTATCCCTTCTCCAGGGATCCCAGGGTGGAAAAAGTAGAGGAGTACGTTTTGGAGAATGGCTTTGTAAAAGTTGTATTTGATCCACGCAATGGGGCCATCCGCTCGATGATCGATAAGGAAAGCGGGGAAGAAATGATCGATGCAGGAAAGGCTGCCGGAATCTTCCGCCTGGTCAATGAAGATACCAGCAGGGGGATGACGGCGTGGATTGTAGGCCGTTATAAGGATATCAGGAATCTTCACGAAAACGTAAAGATCAAAAAAGTCTCCTACGGGGGATCCAGTCTCAGGCAGTCCATTACCTATGAGATGGAGTTTGGCGGATCCAGACTAAAAGCGGTTGTATCCTTAAATGAAAACAGCCCCGGCTTGGAATACGATGTGGAGTGCGATTGGCACGAGGTTGGGAAGCCGCATAAGGGAGTTCCCCAGCTGAACTTCTATGTTCCGCTTCAGTATCCCTGCAGGGCCTTTAAGTATGATATCCCCTTTGGGATCATCGAGCGGAAGGGAATGGATATGGATGTTCCGGCCAACGGCTTTGCCTATGCCGTACGGGAGGAAAGGGAGAAAAATTCCCTGATGCTGATAACGGACAGCAAATACGGATTCCGCTGTGTGGACAACAGCATGGCTGTGACCCTGATTAGGAGCTCCTATGATCCGGATCCCTATCCGGAGCAGGGAATTCACCGGTTCAAAATAACTCTCTGCCTGGCAAAGGGTGGCTCCAACAAAAAGCTCATGGATCTCGCCTATGACACCAACCATCCCTTCAGCGTCCTTTCCAATACAGCCCACGGGGGAAGCCTGGGTCTTACGGCCTCCTTCCTGGGGCTGGGGGGGGGCAGCGCGTTGATTTCTCCGGTGAAAATGCCGGAGGGCCAGAACAGGTCCAAAAAGCTCGTTATACGGCTTTATGAGACAGAGGGAAAAGAAAGCACCGTATCCCTGAGGTTATCCCGCAGGGTGCAGCAAGCCTATTTCATGGATATCAATGAGAATAAGGGCACGGATTCGGGCATATCAGTCAGGGATCATCTGGTCTCTTTCCCTATCCGGCCGTACAGCCTGGTCAATATCTGCCTGGAGCTTGAGTGATATTCAGCGGGGAATACCGAATCCGGTATTCCCCGAATATTTTCCGGCTTAAAAAGGATTTATCGGCAGAATGTCGAATAGATATTCCGTCGATACTTGGACAGACTTTATAAAGGAAATAAATTGTAGGAGGTATCAAATTGGCAGAACATCAACGTTTTAAGTATGATTCACCGGAAATGCTGAAAGAGGATATAGAAAGGCTTGGGCTTGACATACCTCTGTCGGAGAATTTAGAGATCCTGAAAAAACCGGTAAGGATAGGAGACCGACTGATTCCCAATGCCCTGACCGTCCATCCTATGGAAGGCTGCGACGGTACACCGGAGGGAAAACCGGGGGAACTGACCTTCAGACGATATGAAAGGTTTGCCCGGGGCGGCGCAGGGCTTTTATGGATGGAAGCCTGTGCTGTTGTTGAGGAAGGAAGGGCCAATCCCAGGCAGATTATGCTCAATAAGGAAAACAAGGAAGCCTTTCAGAGGCTCCTGGATCATATGATAAAGGCTGCACAGGAGGAATTCGGGAAGGACCATCGCCCATATATTGTTCTCCAGCTCACCCACTCCGGCCGTTACAGCAAACCGACACATATCATAGCGGTCCAAAATCCGTATCTGGATCGATATATGTCCGGCGATTATCGCATCATCTCCGATGATGAGCTGGAGCGCCTGGAGGACGCTTTTGTGGAAGCGGCGGAACTGGCGGCAGAGATCGGCTTTGATGCAGTGGACATCAAGAGCTGCCACCGGTATCTGGCTTCCGAGCTGCTTTCTGCCTTTACCCGGGAAGGACGGTATGGGGGAAGCTTTGAAAACCGCACCCGATTCTTGCTCAATATTGTGGACAAGATTCAAGCCAGGCTTGGGCAATCCATTG
>Ga0134092_1000248_pt1 | contig 56920 bp, 55 predicted proteins | sample 3_6taG_FD_94454 | JGI IMG/M metagenome (GOLD analysis project Ga0134092, IMG submission 94454) | Switchgrass degrading microbial communities from high solid loading bioreactors in New Hampshire, USA - 3_6_20_6_A3 metaG | ecosystem: Engineered > Bioreactor > Semi-continuous > Anaerobic >... | reverse complement strand
TGAGCCGGTTGCTCTAACCAACTGAGCTAAAGGCCCGCTTGGCTCCTCAAGTAGGACTCGAACCTACGACCCTGCGGTTAACAGCCGCATGCTCTACCGACTGAGCTATTGAGGAATGTTTATCGTGCTAAGCTTTTGATTACCGAGCACAGATTATATTATACTGAAGCATCGGTATCCGGTCAAGAGAAATTTTCACCTTTTGATAAAATTTTTTTCACTTTTCATTTAATTTCATTGAAATTCTAACTGATACGCTATTATACTACTTTTTTGCATATTTTTTTACTAAGCATAAATTTATTTAAATTCCCATTATATTTAATTTGTGCATACTACTTTTATTTTTTTATACTTTTTATATACATTATTAAAGAGTAAACCAATATTGGTATTTCACATTAAGAATTTAAGGTTCAATAGCCAAATGTAAATTTAATTTTATTCTAATTCTTTTTATTCCTATATTCTAATAGCATTTCTCTAAGTTTGCTTGCATGCATACCTTCTTCTTCTGCAAATTGCTTAAAAACCTCTTTTACCTTTTCATCTTCTACTCGCTTTGAATACATTTCAAAATCTCTTACCATTTCCATTGAATTTTCCCATGCAATTAACAATCTATCATATGTGGTAAATTCTATTTCATTTTTGTTTGTTTGCTCCATTAAAGTCATCTCCTCTTCTTTTTAAATTTATTTTTCTGTCTTGCATTATTTTGTTACATAGATAAATTATTTATTCCATACAAAAATATTTTATTTAAAACTTCACTCAAATAGCTGATAGTCCACTATAATGTAATGGTGTTCACTCACGTTTAACACTTTTTACCTATGTTTAGTAAATCGAACAGTATTTGTATTGATTTTTAAATTTTTTTTTATTATTATACTAGTAAATCAATTTTACTCCCCTAAATCCCGTTACAAAAAGTTCTACTTTTTGTTGGTACTTATTTGTACGGGAATTTTTTTAGAGTAGATTCTCCCATAATCAAAACCAAAAAAAGAGCAGATGGCAATCTAATACCATCTGCTCTTTTTGCTTCTTCTTTTATTTAATCAAGATAATCCTTTAATTTCTTACTTCTGCTTGGATGCCTGAGTTTTCTCAATGCCTTAGCTTCAATCTGACGGATTCTTTCCCTGGTAACATTAAACTCTTTACCAACTTCCTCTAAAGTTCTTGCTCTTCCGTCATCAAGACCGAATCTAAGCCTCAAAACTTTTTCTTCTCTTGGTGTCAAAGTATCCAATACATCAATCAACTGCTCTTTAAGCAATGTAAAGGCAGCCGCTTCCGATGGAGCTGGAGCATCATCATCAGGTATAAAATCACCAAGATGGCTGTCCTCTTCTTCACCAATAGGTGTTTCCAAAGAAACAGGCTCCTGTGATATCTTCATTATTTCTCTAACCTTTTCAACAGGCATATTCATTTCTTTTGCAATTTCTTCCGGTTGAGGCTCCTTTCCCAATTCCTGAAGCAATTGTCTTGATACTCTTATCAATTTGTTTATTGTCTCAACCATATGGACAGGTATTCTAATTGTTCTTGCCTGATCGGCTATTGCACGGGTAATAGCCTGCCTAATCCACCATGTAGCATAGGTACTAAACTTGTAACCTTTTCGGTAGTCAAATTTCTCAACGGCTTTTATTAACCCTAAATTACCTTCTTGTATCAGGTCAAGAAACAACATTCCTCTACCTACATATCTTTTTGCTATGCTTACAACAAGCCTTAAATTGGCTTCAGCCAATCTCTTTTTGGCTTCGACATCGCCCTTTTCCATTCTTTGTGCCAATTCAATTTCTTCATCGGCACTCAAAAGCGGTACCTTTCCAATCTCTTTAAGGTACATCCTTACCGGATCATCAATACTGATCCCTTCAGGAACTGAAAGATCAAGATCTTCTTCAGTAAGTTGGATGTCCTCAATCTCATCCTCTATATCACCAACAATATCTATTCCCAAGTTTTCTAGAGTCTCATAAACTTTCTCTATTTGCTCAGGATCAATTTCAATTTCCTCAAAGGCATCCATTATTTCCTTATATGAGAGCATGCCTTTTTGTTTGCCTTTGTCAATTAAATCTAACAAAATTGCTTTTTTACTTTCATTATTGGGTTTCACTACTGCCCCTCCGATCATTCATTAAAATGTATCTCTACATACTTTTTTTCCGAATTAAAATGTTTTTTAGCTCTTCTTTAAGCTTCTCAACATCTTCTTTATTTTCTTCAGAAGATATCATGCTAAGTATCTCTTTTTGTCTTTTGTCAAGCTTGATTCCCTCTATTTTCTTAATTATATCCAAAATAGCCCTTAAGTTATCCTCAAAATTACATTCCCCCTGTATCAATCTTGCAAAAATACTTGCCGATTCACTGCTTACTAAGTTTAGCAGCTCTGCCGGCACTATACCTTTTTTATCTTTTATTTTTGTAAAAATAACTTCTGCAACTTTTCTGTTCTCTTCTAAAGTAAAAAATTCTATATTAATTTTATCTTCAACTTTTTTATATAATGAATTGTCTATACATAGCAGTGATAAAATAATTCTTTCGTAGTAAGCTAAATTATCTTCATATGTTTGATTATTTCTTTCCTTTCTTGTAGCTTTCGGTTGCTCCACTTTAACAGTGGACTTAAAATTCCCTTTAGGCTTAATTCGTTTAATAATCTCTGTATACATCGATTCCTGACTTATATCATAATCGGCAGAAATCTTCTTTATATACATTTCTTGTTCAACACTATTGTCTATTTTAGCAATAATATCTGCTGCCTTATTTAAAAAACTAATTTTTCCTTCAATAGTTGTTGTATCAATTTGCTTCTTTAACATTTTAATTTTATATTCAACCAATGTCAAAGCATTATCTACCAATTTTCTAAAAGCCTCAGCACCGTTGGTTTTAATAAACTCATCGGGGTCTTTTCCCTTTGGAATTAATAACACTTTTACATTACAACCTATATCGTTTAAGAGGTTCAATCCTCTCATTGTAGCATCCTGGCCTGCTGTATCTGCATCGTATGAAATAATTATCTCCTCAGCATATTTTTTCAGTAACCTTCCTTGACTTTCTGTCAATGCCGTACCGAGAGATGCTACAGTATTTATTATTCCAAACTGATACAGGGATATTACATCCATATATCCTTCAACTACAATTATTCGCTTATCCGATGAGTTTTTAGCAAAATTCAGCGCATACAAATTTTTTCTTTTGTTATAAACAATCGTTTCGGGAGAATTCATATATTTCGGCAATGAATCATCCAAAACTCTTCCCCCAAATCCAATTACGTTACCACGTAAATCAAAAATCGGAAACATAAGCCTTCCTCTAAATCTGTCATAGTAACCGTTTCCGTCTTTTCTTGCAATCACCAAACCGCTGTCTGCCAAATCTTGATCACTATAATTTTTGCTTCTTAAATACTTATATAAAGAATCCCATTCATTGTTTGAATAACCTAAACCAAACTTTTTTGCTATACTTTCGCTGACTTTTCTCTTTGCAAGATACTGTCTTGCTTCAGAATTCCCTGGCGCATTCAGCTGTTCATAAAAAAATCTTGCTGCATCAGTATTTATTTTTATAATTTTTTGTATCTTAAGAGCCCTTTTTTTCTCTTCTTCACTTTCCCCCTCAGGTAACGTAATTTTAACTCTTTCAGCCAGAAACTTAACAGCCTCTATGTACTCCAAATTTTCAGCATTCTGTATAAACTGTATTACACTCCCGCCCTTACCGCAGCCAAAGCAATAAAACATCTGTTTTGTATTATCTACACAAAAGGACGGTGTCTTCTCCCGATGAAAGGGACAAAGTCCAAAGTAATTCTTACCCTTCTTTTCAAGTTTCACATATTCGCTCACGACATCTAATATGTCGTTGCTCATCCTAATTTCTTCTATTAATTCTTCCGGATATTTCACATACATTCTGCTCTCTTCTTTCTATACATCTCCTTCTATTAATTAAAACTGTACTTTATATATTCTAAGGTCTGACAACTGAAATTATATGTTGCAGACCGCTAAAATCTCAGTAAATCAATTATCTCTAAATAAAACTTCGACATTATTATTAATAATCCTTCTTTTTATTGTCAATTTTAATTATTTGCATTGAACGTACCGGAGAATTAAAAAAACTACGTTCAATAATCTAACTGCACATAATATTATAAATTATCATAATAAAACCAATTTTTTTATACATAAATATTTCCTTTTTCCTCACAAACTTAATTATTATTCTACATAAAATTAAATAATCCTTCTTTAAAAAAAATATTTTTAGATATTTTTTCAACAATACTGCCAAATTATACGTATAGCTGTATCAAACGCAATTTGAAGATTAATTTTGATTTTTGTCGAATATTTCCACAATCATAGATCTTGTATTTTTTATACCAAAAAACATTGCAATTATACCGAAAAATTTTAAGATTAATTCCAAGGTTCCGGAATAAAAAGTTCTCTAAACTTTTTTACAGCAAACCTATCAGTCATTCCTGCAATGTAGTCGCACACAACCCTGTCATAACCGTCTCTATCAATAAATCTATACATTTCCTCAGGCAATAGATCTTTATATTCTTTAAAATAGTAATATAACTGCCGAACAATACTTTGCGCTTTTATTTCTTCTTTTTTAGCCTTTGACCCGATATATACATTTTTAAACATATATTCCCGCAATTCATCCATTGCTTTTTGGATATGAGGGCTCATTTTTATAGCATTTACACCTTTGCTCTGCTCAACAATATCTACAATCATGGTGTTTATTCTTTCACTCGAAGTATATCCCAGAATTTTTAAACAATCTTCCGGTAAATCATCATTTGAAATAATTCCACCTCTAATAGCATCGTCAATATCATGGTTTATATATGCAATTCTGTCGGCAAATCTTATAATCTGCCCTTCCAATGTTGCAGGCATTTCATCCCCAGTATGATTTTTTATGCCGTCCCTTACTTCCCATGTGAGGTTTAATCCCGTTTCCTTTTCCAACACATCCACAACTCTTAAACTCTGTTCATTATGTTTAAAGCCCTGAGGACAAATGGAATTTAGCACCATCTCTCCGGTATGCCCGAAGGGAGTATGCCCAAGGTCGTGACCTAGAGCAATGGCTTCTGTAAGATCCTCATTCAATCTAAGACTTCGTGCAATAGTTCTAGCGATTTGAGTAACCTCTAGTGTATGGGTAAGTCTTGTTCTATAATGATCACCCTCAGGAGAAATAAACACCTGAGTTTTATGTTTTAATCTTCTAAAAGCTTTTGAATATACTATCCTATCTTTATCCCTTTGAAATCTAGTTCGAAGATCACATTCTTTTTCTTCGACTTGCCTTCCTCTGGATTGACAGCTCAACTGTGCAAAAGGAGAAAGAGTCCTTTTTTCAAGTTCTTCGAGCTCTTCACGTATAAGCATAATATCAACACCTTTCAATCTCAAAAGAAGTATATTCTAATTAATTATACTATTCTTTGTTTTCTTCTAAAATCCTTTAATTATATATGGAAATTTCTTATACTTTATGAAGATTTAGGAATTTACTATTCAATAAACGGCAGGTATAAAAAAAGAGCTATAAAAGCTCTTTTTACTCATATTTTCTATAACGCCATAAGATCCTCTATTACGCTAGAAAGTCCAATGGGTGTTACTGTATTCTTAGCTAACAGACTCAGTATACCTTTTGTATCTTCTTTGCTGTTGGACAGGTTTCGAATAATTTCACTTTCCGCATAGTAGTCGTTGTCTTTTTTTACAATTTCAATTCCATAGACTTTATCTCCACCACAATCAAAACTCTGATTATAATCACTTTCAATAAGATAGTATTCCAGCTGCATCTTATTGCTTGTAGAACTTCCTTCGTTTATCTCTACTTCCACTCTACTTTGCAAATATTTATTCAACATGCATGTCCACCCCCATACCCCAACATTCTATAGATACATTATACAACAATGGCATTTTCTTGTATACATTAAGTTTTTGATATAATTTTCCATTGTTTTATATATTGTAACTTATTTTGTCATTTTACCTTATATTTCTACAGGGCGAAACTTGTATTATGTCATATAATGCCGTTTATTGTCTTAATTTATTTTTATTATGAAATAATTTCTTCTATTTTTGCATCCTTCTCAATCATCATATCTATATATTTATTTCCCACTTTTATTATAGGCTTAGAGACACACCTTGGATTTATATACACAATTTCACCTATATCTCCATTGTTAAGTCTCACTTTGTCTCCCATGTAATAGTTTGCCATATTGTTTAATAAAACATTTACTACAACGGGACTAAGTTTGCCTATCGAATCTTCCTCCATATATTTAAATACATCAAAGGGAGTTTCTTTTTTCTTATATACTCTATTAGAAGTCATAGCATCAAAAATATCAGCCACAGAAATTATTTTTGTAAACAAATTTATTTTCTCTCCGGTTAATCCAGTGGGATATCCCGAACCGTCCTCTCTTTCATGGTGCATCAAAACTGCTGCTAAAACGTCTCTGTTTACGGAAGGGACTTTTTCTAGAATTCTATATCCATAAACGGTATGTTTTTTTATTTCCTCAAATTCTTCATCGGTTAACTTACCCGGTTTGTTTAAAATCTCAAAAGGTACCTTTGTTTTGCCTATATCATGTAACAACGCAGCCTGTACCAATAATTTTATTTTATCCTCACTTAATTTCATCCACCTGCCAATAAGCATAGAAACAAACGATACGTTAACACTGTGACTATATGTGTATTCATCAGCACTTCTGATTTCATTCAAACAGCTGATAATATCACTTCTTTCTTCCGCTTTTTCCAACACAGAGTCAACCACTTTATCTACTTTGGATGAATTTAAATCACTTCCGTTGGAAATATCCCAAATTAATTCTTTAACCTTTTTTACATTTTCATTATACTTTTTCCGGAATACACTTTTAGATTCGAATTTAATATGTTCCTCTTCAAAAATCTGCAAACGATACATGCCCAAATTCTTGATTTTGCTAATAAGCTTATCATCAAGAACAGTTCCTTCCGATACCACAATTGCACCATAGTCATTTAGAATTGTTTCCGCTATTTTCATACCCGGAACTAAATCAGAAGAATAAACCATTAATTTTTCCATATTTTCACCTTAATATTAAAAGTATAAGACGTTAACATAATAAAATATACCACAAATATAGATAAAATCCTGCTTCAAAATTAATTAGAATAATAAAAATCCTATTAGTATGGGAATCAAAAAACATAATTGGTAATGTTTTTGCATTGAATATAGACAGGTTTTGTGTTATCTTCTATAAAAGCGCTGCTTTTTATACAGCATCGCTATTTTTATTTAGTCATCGAAAATAAATCTTTATTAAACCTTGTAATTACAGGTTCATAAAGAGTATAATTCAGTTTCACTTACTTAAAGGTTGGATTAGATTATAAAAGGGGGTTAGAATCATGGAAACCAACAACTTAAAAAAGGTTGCTTCCGATAAAATAGAAAAAATCTCTAAAGAATTAAAAAAAATAAATAACTTCTCCAAGGCATTAATAACATATGGTACTTTGGCTGCGCTTATTATTCTTTCCTTAGGTATAATAGTACTGATACTTAATCAAACAGTTCTTGATTACAGCAGCTATACAAAATTTATTGCAACAATGGTTATAAAAAACAGCATTGTACTCATGGCAGAATTTATTATTGGAGGACTTGTTATTGACTATTTTATAAAATAATAGCTACTTTATAAACAAGCAGCCTAAACTTACAATTCTTCATGGTCTGAAAGTTTTATTTACAACTTTACAGACCATTATTATTTATTTATAAATTTCTCCGTGCTTTTCTTCACCTTTTATTTCAACTATCTTATTGTTTTCATCCACAAAAACAATTCTGGGGTTAAATTCCTTTGCCTCATTTTTTTCAAAAAGGCCGTAAGACATAATAATTATTACATCCCCAGGATGTACAAGCCTTGCCGCGGCACCATTTAAACAGATCATACCGCTGCCCCTTTCGCCTGGGATTACATAGGTTTCAAATCTATTTCCATTGTTATTGTTAACAATCTGAACCTTTTCATTTTTTATTAAGTCAGCAGCATCCATTAAATCCTCGTCTATGGTTATACTTCCCACATAATTGAGATTAGCCTCTGTGACTATTGCTCTATGAATTTTCGATTTCATTAAATGCACAAACATAAATTACACCCCCACTATCACATTATCAATCAGCCTTGTTTTCCCAAACTTTACAGCTAAAGCTATCAATATAGTTCCTTTAAGTTCTTCCATTATATCAAGATTGTCGGCACTCACAACTTCAACATAATCAATTTCCGCAAGTTTTTCTGTCTTAATTCTGCTTTCTATATATTCCACTATTTTTTTTCTGCTTCTTTCACCTTGTTTTATGAGTTCTTCCGCTTCAAACAGTGACTTTGAGAGGATAAGCGCAGCTTTTCTCTCTTCACTGCTCAAATATACATTTCTTGAACTCATAGCCAATCCATCTGCTTCACGGACTATAGGACATGTAATTACCTCAAGATTCATATTGAGATCTCTAACCATCTTTTTTATAACAACAACCTGTTGTGCATCCTTTTGTCCAAAATAAGCCTTATTAGGCTCCACAATGTTGAATAACTTATTTACAACCGTGGTAACTCCTCTAAAGTGGCCAGGTCTTGAGCGACCGCAAAGTACGTTAGTTATATCCTCCACATTCACATAAGTCTTGTAGCCATCGGGATACATTTCTTCTACAGACGGTGCAAAAACAACGTCAACTCCCACTGACTCTGCCAAAGCCAAATCCCTTTCCAAATCGCGGGGATATCTTTCAAAATCCTCATTAGGTCCAAACTGAGTAGGATTCACAAATATACTCATTACTGTAAAGTCGTTATCCTGCACAGACCTCTTTGCTAGTGACAAATGGCCTTCATGCAAATATCCCATGGTAGGGACATATCCAATACTCTTTCCCATAGCTTTATTTGTTCTTATTACAGCTTTTATATCATTGATTTTATTAATTAATCTCATAACCCTTATCCCTTCTTTTTTAGAATACTGTATTAATAAACATCCGTCTAATACTCAAATTTATAGCTATAGTATTTCTAAAAAACTGTTCTAAAGCTCTGCGGTAAAATTCCATATTAGAGTTTTAGTTTTTCCAAAGCTTCAATTACCTCATCTTCAACTGTAAAGGAATTCTTTTCTGTAGGGAAAATTCCCTCTGTAACTTCACTAATATAACTCTTAACCGAATTTTCCAAAACTTCACCAATGTCAGCATATCTTTTTGCATGTCTTGGAATAAAATCTCTAAACATACCGATAATATCATGTACAACAAGTACCTGTCCGTCGCACTGGGCACCGGAACCTATACCTATTGTAGGTATATCAAGTTTACCGGTTATAAATTGGGCAACCTTATGGGGAACACATTCCAATACTATGGCAAACACACCGGCTTCTTGAAGCAATAAGGCATCTTTATATATCTTCTTTGCAGTTTCAAAGGTTTTCCCTTGAGCCTTGTGTCCTCCAAATACGTTGATGGATTGCGGTGTATAACCCAGGTGTCCTACAACCGGTATTCCGGCACGAATTATTGCCTTTACATCTTCTACAACTTCTTCTCCGCCTTCTAGCTTAATTGCTTTACATCCCGCTTCAGTAACCAGCCTTCCGGCATTTTCCACACTCTTATATATACCCATATGATAAGACAGAAAAGGCATGTCCGCTACAACCATTGCCCTTTTTGCTCCTCTTACAACTGCTTTTGTATGATGAACCATGTCATCCATGGTAACCCTCGTAGTATCTTCATAGCCTAAAACCACCATACCTAATGAATCTCCCACAAGAATCGCATCAACCCCAGATTCATCTACTATTTTAGCTGTAGGATAATCATAAGCCGTAAGCATTGTAATCTTTTTACCTGTTTTTTTACATTCCCGAAAATATGAAACAGTAACCTTGTCGTTCATCATATCAATCACTCCTTAGCACTATTATGGCTCCATTTACATCCCTTTATTATTCATTTCAAAACCTATATCCGATAACATACGCCATCTTTTTCTTTAAATTATCTCCAAAAATCTTTCTATTAAAAGTTTTTTCTTTCAATGGTAAAATATTTTTATGAAACTAATACTAAAAAAGTCAGTTCAATAAGAACTGACTTCAATCTATCAATAAATATATTGAAAGCTAATAATTAACCTGTCCTTGTCCCAATCGGATCAAAGCAGTTCTTCTTATGCAACTCGATTTAATTAATGTTACGGCTGTACGGTTCAAAATTGATACCGTCAGCTTGTGAAAAAATACTAACACAAAATAAATAAAAAATCAATATTTATTATTTATCTATCCCAGCATCCAAACACTCAAATTATACGATAAATCAAAATAAAAACCCGGGAACAAAATGCTCCCGAGTTTTTTAATTTCCTTTTTAAGCCTTTGCAGGTTTTGAAGCTGCTTGTCTCTTAGCTTGACGTTCTTTCATCATTACCCATACAGGACTTGCAATAAATATAGTAGAATATGTTCCGCTCACAAGACCTACCAACATCGGTAATGCAAAGTTCTTAATAGATTCGATATTATTATATGCCGCAAATATATACACTACCAGTACACACATTATAGTGGTCAATGCTGTATTTATTGTACGGCTGATGGATTGCGAAATACTCTTGTTTGTAATAGTAGCAAGAGGTTCTTTTCTAAGTAGAGTACTGTTTTCTCTGATTCTGTCAAATATAACAATGGTATCGTTGATAGAATAACCTACTATAGTCAAAACAGCTGCAACAAACGAATCATTTACAGGAAGGTCAGTTATTGCATATAAAGCAATCATTACCATAACGTCATGCAATAATGCAATTACTGAAGCAAGTCCCGCAAGAAGACCTCCCATAATCTTAAATCTTATCCAAACATATATAACCATTAATATGGCTGCAATTATAACTGCCAAAATACTTTTAGCAGCCAATTCCTTACCCATAGCAGGATCCACATGCCTTGTAGTAATTTCTGCATCCTCTCTTACTGCAAAGTTCTCCTTTATAGCAGCCATAACTTTTTCATGCTCTTCATCAGAAAGACTGGAAGAAATATTTAAAACCAGCAAGTCAATTCTCTCATTGTTATTATCTGCATTTAAAGAATAGGAAGTTTGAGCACTTACATTCTTTCCTGTAGCTGCTTTTGCAACTTCAGATGCCTTATTTAAGTCAATGTTGGCATCCTTCATTTGAAATTCAATGATAGTACCCCCTGCAAACTGTATGTCAAGGTTTAAGCCTTGATGAACAATAAGAGCTATTATACAAGCAACTAATATCAATCCTGAAAATGCAAAGAAATATTTTCTATTACCGTAAAAATCAAACATTGCTGTTACCTCCCCTCACACCATATAACCAACGGTTCTTTGTGATTTTGAAGCCCGATACCGCTCTCAGGAAGGTTCTTGATATAACTATTGCAGTGATAAAGTTTAACAATACTCCCAAACCTAATGTAAAGGCAAAGGACTGTATGGAACCGGAACCTAACATATAGAGCACTACTGCCGTAATTAATGTGGTAATATTACCGTCAAAAATTGCTGTAAAAGCTCTTTCAAATCCCACATCAATAGCAGCCCTTATTGTCTTACCGGATTTTATTTCTTCTTTTATTCTCTCATAAATAATAACGTTAGCGTCAACACCCATACCTATTGTAAGTATAATACCTGCTATACCTGCCAAAGTAAGGGACATACCTACTCCCGATATAACCAAAACCTGAGTTACAATCTGGAATAAAAGAGCTATATCTGCTATAATTCCAGGCAATCTGTAGTATAATAACATAAATAACCCTACAAGGATACATGCCACCAAACCTGCCATTAAAATAACATTTAAAGCACTTTTACCTAAAATTGGGCTTATTGACTCGATTTGAATTGCTTCAAGTTTAAACGGCAGTGCACCGGCATTAATTGTATTGGCAAGCTCTGTTGCTTCTTGAGTTGCTAAATTGGTGTCACTAATACCTATATCTATAACCGCACTGTCACCGCTAATCTTTTCTCTAACATTTGGAGCTGAAATTAACTGCTCATCCATAAATATGGCTATAGGTTGTCCAACTAACCTTCCTGTGGCTTCTTCAAATTTCTTTGCTCCTTCGGAACTTAACTTCAAGCTTACATATACCTTACCGGTACTTGGATCTGCTTCCGGGGCAGCTTTTACTACATCGTCACCTTTAAGTATTATCTTATCGTCTAAAGGCAAATAATTACCGTTCTCATCTACCTTCGATGCATCTACTTCTCTGAAAGTAAGCTGTGCTGTCATACCCAATTCATTTACTGCTTTTCTTGGGTCAAAATCCTTTTCATCTTGTCTCCAGGGTATTTCTACAATTATTCTTTTATTGGTTTTTTCGAGTAATACTGTTCTGTCATAAACCTTTTGATAGTCCAATCTATTTTCAACTACCTGTTTTGCTGCTTCCATCTGCTCATCAGTGGGATGTACGTCAGACGGGGCTGTTAATACTGCTCTGACACCTCCCCGTATATCAATACCGAATCGGATATTTTCCGACACTTTTTTCACATCGATTTCAGTTCCTGGAATTGAAAGTCCTGCTATTGACATATAAGTTAATAGACCTATAATCAAAATCAGCAGTAGGGACTTAATTCCGTAGTTGCCTTTCATTTGTAAAATTCCCCCTTTTCTTTCTTGTCCACATGAAGATATTATATAACTATAAAATTGGCTCGTCAATAATCAAACTAGCAAGAGTGTAAATTTTTAGGGTTTAAAGTAAATGGGTACCATTAATAATCAATTGAAACTTTAATCCTAAAAACTCTGCAGCTCTCCGGTTCATGGTCATCCTAACCAAAAAAATCTCAAAATAGTCCATTACGGGACAAATATTTGTGTCAATATGGAGCTCTAAAACCGCAATTTTTTTCTCCTTGTCCACATATATTTTTGAACTTTCTACGGCATAATTTACCCTGTCGTGTATATCAAAAGTCGAAATATCGTTGTTTCTCACCCTCGTCCTGTGGACATCGGATTTATCTGCCAGGATCAAAGCTGCCGAAATAGGGCTAACTGCTCCGCCACTGCCTTCATCATGATGGCCTATTGCCAGCATTATCTCTGCTGCTTCTTTAATATCCATCCCCATCTTGGTAAGGATTTGATATGCTAAAATAGCACCATAATGTGCATGGTCCACTCTATTTACAGAATTGCCTATATCATGTAGATAACCGGCCATCCTGGCCAGCTCAACTTCACGTTCTTCATACCCCAAAGTCTTCAGTATGTTCCCTGCAGCATTAGCTACCAAGTTTACGTGTCTAAAGGAATGTTCGGTATATCCCATGGCAGCAAGCTGCTTGTCCGCTGTTTCAAAAAGTATTGAGATCTCTTCATTTTTCTTTAAATCTTCCAAAGTAATCTTGCCCATACATCCACTCCTTTCAAAAGCTTATCACAGGATTGGTGGAATCGGCTTTAAATTCAAACTTCCCCTTTCATCATGTACATAAAATATAATGAACGTGCAATTCTTAATGCATATATTTTTGCACGTTCATCACAATTACATACCTTGGGATTTTATCCAAAGAGCACATTCCACTCTTTTCTTTTCAAGCTCGCATCCCACTTTATAAGGAATATTTATGTCATTGTTAAATTGGTATGAATTAGCAGCACAACCTCCGCTGCAGTAAAATTTCGCCCAGCATTTGCCGCACTCTTCTTTTGTATAAACATTGGAACCTTTAAAACGCTCCTGGATGTCAGTGTTTAGTTTGTTTTCCATGACATTTCCCATTTTAAAATCGCTATTTCCGACAAACTGATGGCAGGGGTATATATCTCCCTCGGGAGTTATTGCAACATATTCATGACCTGAACCGCAGCCTCTCAGTCTTTTGGCAATACATGGCCCCTGGGAAAGATCTATCATAAAGTGAAAGAAATTAAATCCCTTTCCTTCTTTTTTACGCTTTACCAACTCAAGAGCCAATTTTTCATATTCTTCAAAAAGCACAGGCAAATCTTCTTCTCTTAAATCGTATCCGGTATTCATTGCAGCCACAACCGGTTCCACCGATATCTGTTTGAAACCTTCATCGGCTAAATGCAGTACATCTTTGGAAAAGTCAAGATTTTCCCTGGTAAAGGTACCTCTTACATAGTAATTGTCCTGTCCGCGTGACTCTGCCACATCTTTTATTTTTGGCATTATATCATCATAGCAGCCGGTACCATCTATCCTGAACCTCATTTTATCGTTTACTTCCTTACGTCCGTCAATACTTAAAACTACATTATGCATATTTTCGTTCAAATATTTCTTTATGTCTTCATTTAACAGCAGGGCATTTGTAGTTAACGTAAATCTAAAGTTTTTATTAAATTCTTTTTCTTTAGACCTTGCATAATCTACAATTTCTTTTACAACTTCAAAATTCATCAGCGGCTCTCCGCCAAAAAAGTCAATTTCAAGGTTCCTTCTATTCCCCGATTCCTTGATAATAAAGTCTATAGCCTTTTTTCCCACTTCTGCCGTCATCATTGATCTCTGACCGCCAAAATCCCCTGTTGAAGCAAAGCAGTATTTGCATCTTAAATTGCAGTCATGACTTATATGAAGGCACATAGCTTTAATTACCGGCTTTTTATCCCATAAGGCAATGGTTTCCTCGTACATATCTTCAGAATACAGCGTTCCTTCTGCCTTGAGGCTGTCAATATCCTTAATGGCTTCAATAATCTCTTCCCTTTTATATTTTGCCGAAAGCAACTGAACTATTTCTTCCGGCGACTTATTTTCATAATAGTCCAATACATCGTAGGCAACATCATCGAAAATATGTACAGCGCCACTATTCACATCAACTACGATGTTAGTTCCAAATAACGAAAATTTATGAATCATAAATCAATCTCCCCGCTTTTAGGAATAAATATTGGGGGCATTTAGCCCCACGCGATTATTACACTTTTCGCTGCAATCAAAAAGTGAAAGGCCTAACCTTCCTTTCACTTTTAGTTATAGCTAAATATTAATATAGACATAACTATTCAAAACACTGTATTAGTTTTTCTCACAGCTCTGATTTGCAACAGTGCATGAAGTTTTGCAAGCTGATTGGCATGAAGTCTGGCATTCGCCGCATCCGCCTTTTTTCAAGCTTTCTTTTAAAGTTGAGCCGTTTATAGTTTTGATGTGTTTCATTCTATTTCCCTCCATTGATAAATTTACAGGCCATATTATAGCATATAAAATGTGTCTTGGAAAGATAAATATTCTCTATCATATTATATTAAATATTCGAGTCCATCTATTCCTGTATTTTCTATTCCTTATAGCCGCATTAAAACCAATAAAATACAAATTACCTTAATTAATTTTTTCTTAACTCCTCTAACAATTCCTTAAAGTATTCAGGAAGATCTGCTTCAAACTCCATATATTCATTGGTTACAGGATGCACAAAACCCAATAATTTTGCATGAAGGGCCTGTCCATTTAAGTTATATTTGTCTTTTTTCCTTCCGTAAACGGTATCCCCCAAAATAGGATAACCTATATAGGACATATGAACCCTGATTTGATGAGTTCTGCCCGTCTCTAACCTAACTTCCAGCAGAGTGGCATCTTTAAATCTTTCCAATACTTTAAAATGGGTAACGGCTCTTCGGCCGTTTTTGGTATTCACCGCCATTTTCTTTCTATCTACCGGATGCCTTCCTATAGGTGCATCTATCTTTCCCGATTCTTCCCGTATAATTCCATGGACCAGTGCTATATAAACTCTGTTTATATCGTGTTCCTTCAGCATGGAGGAAAGCTTTTCATGGGCTTCATCACTCTTTGCAACCACCAGTACTCCCGAGGTATCCTTGTCTATCCTGTGAACTATACCGGGCCTTATTACTCCATTTATACTTGATAAATTGTCTCCACAGTGTTTCATCAAGGCATTTACCAAAGTTCCGGAATAGTTGCCGGCCGCCGGATGTACCACCATACCTTTAGGTTTATTAACCACTATAATATGCTCATCCTCATACAATATCGGAACATCAATATCTTCCGGAACAATATCCAGTACTTCCGGTTCAGGAATTTGTACTGTAATATTATCCTCCATCTTTACTTTGTAATTTGCCTTGACAACTGAGCCATTTACCGATACAAGCCCATCATCTATCAACTTTTGTATGTATGATCGAGAGTATTTTTCTAGCCTTTTTGATATCCAGGCATCAATTCTTACTCCATTTTCATCCGATACAAGCTTAATTTCTTCAACTTTCTTTACTTCTGCCATATCCATACCTAACTTTCTGTCCTTTATTCCTCACTATTCTCCAAGTCTTTTTCATCCTTTAGTACAAACAAAATATAATAGGATAAAAGTATAGTTCCAATTACAATAAAGCAATCGGCAACATTAAAAGTAGGGAAATTGTATGACCCAAAATGAAAATCCAAAAAGTCAACAACTCCACCTTTTCTAAAGGCACGATCTATCAAATTGCCAATTGCTCCACCCAATATCATTGATAGTGATAACTTAAAAAGCCTATTTTCTGACTTAACAAGGTAGTAGGCCAAAATAATTGACACAATTATTGTAACCGGAATTAAGAAAAACCTCCATCCTTCCAGTATTCCCCATGCAGCCCCGGTATTTTTCCAATGGGCCAGGTAAAAAAAACCGTCAATCACAGGTATCTTGTCACCATAGGCAATGTTTTCCATAACTACATACTTTGTCAACTGATCTAATCCTATAATTGCCAAAATAACTACTGTCCAAATCATAATTATCCTTACCTTTCGAGTTTTTATCCGTAACAGATAAAATTATATATACTTTCTGAAGGATTGTAAAGCGTCTAGCCATTTCCTAAGCATTTACCCAATTAAAAATGACCCCGTTTTAATAGGGCCATTTCATATTGCACCTACACTATTGGTAATATTTTACATACACTCAATTGAGTTTAACAACTTTGTCCTTTTTTATAAATTTGTCAGCTATTTTGTTAAACTCCCTTTCCACAGCTTGAGTATATTCCGGTGTTCCGACAAGCTTCTTTAATTTATTGTTATTTTTCAAATATTCTTCTTTATATTTTGCAACAGTCTGCTTCTTTTTTAATCTGTCAAATTGATTGTCCCAATACTCCTCCACTGTCAAATCGGCAGCTTTAAGAAAAGTTTCAAAATCGTTATAATTGGAAGCTTTTAATGCTTGCTCCTTGTTAATTTCTATAACCTTTAAAACTTCTTCATCGCTAACCTCTACGCCGCTATCTCTAGCTATTATATAGAGTGCTTCTTCCCTTAGCAGTGATTTTTCAGCATCAACTTCTGCTTGCTTTTCATCAACACCGTTAATAAGCAATTCACTAATTAGTGCATCATAATCATCTTTATATATAACTATTTTTTTGCCTTTCATTATTTCAATTCTATTTCCCTTTTGTCTTTCAATTCGATTTCTTTCTATTTGGCCATATTGAGCCAATTCCTGTTCAACAAAGCGCTCCCGGCTAAAAACCGCATAGCCGGCAGAACTTACCGCAATCAAACCTACAATTACAGCGGCTATAATTTTTTTAGACATTAAAATCACCACATTTTACAAAACACACCCTAGCCTTATTTTCTGTACTTTACCATCCGAAATAACCACTTTACATTTCTGGCTTATAATGTCTATTTTTCTATATAATACAAATATATCATATATTACTATCGACTTCAAGTTTAATTTTGTTATATATACTATAACATACCTGTTCGCTGTTTCTTGCATTAAAGCATTGGTGTATACCAGCGGACAAAATCAAAATATTGATTCCATAAATAAGGATTAAATTCACCTTTTATCCTTTTACTGTATACCACTGCATCATTATAAAAGTATAATCCCAGATAAGGTACATCCTGATTTATTAATTCCTTAAGTTTTGAATAATAGGACTTTTTCGTATCTTCATTATTCTCAATCATTATTTTTTTCAAATATTCGTCTACTTCATCGTTCTTATATCCTGAAATATTCAGCTGACCCGATTCAGACGAATACAGAAAAGATATATCGGGTATGGATGTAATTTGGCAGCCTATAAACACCATATCGAATTTCTTTTTTTCAATACTTTTTAACTCATCTTCCCACTTGACTTTCTTAATTTCTAACTCTATACCTATTTCCTTTAATTGATTCTTTATTTCTTCAGCGACTTTAAGCCTCATGGCGTTATCCTCATTAACCAGCATCTCTAACTTAAGGGCTGTATTTACGCCGTTAATCCTGTTATAAAGTACGCCGTCGCTTTCCCTCCAACCGCTGTCCTCCAATAACTTTTTTGCTTTCTCTTTATCATGATTGTAAAAAACAGCATTGGTATCGTTGAGCCAAGTATCCGGTATTAACGGCAAATCTGAAGCAACTGCTTCTCCCGGCATTAATTCGTTGATTATTTTTGTCTTATCAATAGCATAGGCAAGAGCCTGTCTTACTTCCGGCAGTTTTAAAATTCTGTTGGATAAATTGAAAGCAATATATTCAAATTTGTTGGATGTATATTTCTTCATGGTTATATCCATTCGCCCGTTGTATTTTGACCATAAACTTCTGTCAACGGTTAATACATCAACATCCCCACCTTGAAAAGCCTCGGTGCTGCTTTTCGTTTTATCATATAAGAGTATTTCAATTTCCTGAATATAAGGAACCTTTAAATCACTATTATTGTCCTGTTGACCTTTCCACCAATCCTCATTGCTTTTTAACTTGATATACTGCCCCGGGCTATATTCTGCGAACTTATAGGGGCCTGTCCCAATTGGCGAATTATTTTTAGGTGAAGTTGCAATTTCCCCACCCGCAAAATAATGCTTTGGCAATATAGGAAAAGTCATTAACTCTGCTGTAAAAGAGTTAGGATTTTTCAGCACAATTCTAAAAGTCTTACGGTCAATAGCCGAAAACATGGTTATATTGTTTATATTCGGCTTATACGAACTATTGGGACTGCTGATTATGGCGTTTATGGTAAACTCCACATCCTCAGCTGTAAAAGGCGTATTATCATGCCAGTACACCTCTTCCTGAAGGTAAAAAGTCCAAGTGAGTCCGTCATTGGAAACTTCCCAGCTTTTAGCCAGCATTGGAACAGCCTTTTGACTTTTATCAAGAGTTACAAGGCTTTCATACACAAAGGCAGAATAATCCCTTATATATTTATTATTTGTAAGAATGGGATTTAATGTATCGGGAGTTGTGGAATAGAGCTTCAGTACCCCTCCTCTTACAGGCCCGATATCAATTACATCATCCTTGCTGACCAAAAAATTATATTCATTTTCATCTGAGCCATCTTCTTCTCTAATATTTAAAACTGAACAAGAAGTAATTAATATATTTATGCAAATAATCAGAATAAGAAATACTTTCCTGTTGTTCAATTTTTCTCGCTCCCTTTAAGGCTTTTTTAATTGCATAATTGCTGTAAGTGTACCTGTTTTTCCATTATCTCCTCTATGGGAAAAGAAAACATCATTATTACATTTAGTACATATACCTGCAACTAAAATTTTGCTTTCCTGTAATCCTTCTGACTTGAGGGAAGTCTTAATTATTGATTGGAGATCTATAAACCATTTTTCCTCTACTTTTTTGCAAAAGACTTTGCTCCATTCAAAAGTACTAATAAATTGCTCATATACTTCTTCTCCCACTTCAAAGCAGCACTGACCGATGGATGGTCCGATAGCCGCTTCAATATCTTGAGGCTGGCAACCAAACTCTTTTTTCATCTTGCTGACTGCCTCTTTTGATATATTTTTGAGTGTACTGCGCCATCCGGAATGTACTAAGGCTATAACTCTTTTTACCGGATCAAACAAAAATACCGGTACGCAGTCGGCATAAAAGGTCACTAATGCCACATCCGGATTATTGGTCATCAAACCGTCAATACCTATTATATCGCTTTTTTTATGTATGCCCTTTCCCCGGTCTATTTCCGAAACAGTTCTTATTTTATTGTCATGAACCTGATTTGAAAGAACCATATTTTCGGTGCTAATTCCTAAAGCTTCTGCTACTCTTCTATAATTTTCTTCAACATTTTCTCTCTTATCGTTTTTATTAAATGCCATGTTGAGAGATTCATATTCTCCTTCACTAACTCCTCCACGCCGGGTTGTAAAGCAGTGAACAAGAATATCGGAATATTTATTTAAATTATTGAATTGTATGAATTCAACTCCATTTTTCTCAACGTATGTTATATTAGGATTTGATAGAAATCTTTCTTTCAAAGTTTGCCCCTCCTGAGCCTTTAGGTTATAATGTAATATTTTCTTAAGACAACTATAAAAGTTTTCCTTAACTCATTATAACTGCAAAGATTTTTGGAATAACCTAAAAAAATATTATCATACATTATTACTATTCACAAGATTCCCGGGACTATTCGTATAATTACCATATATTAGGATAAACACATTTAAAAATAATCTTCAAAATGATATAATCAACAATGAACATAATTATATTTAAATAATCTATGTTCAACAAACTGATATACATGATCTCTTGAAAAATAAATATTACTTAAAGTTTTTTCAAGAACCATGTAACAGTAATTTTTTATAAAGGAGGCTGCTCCCTATGAAATTATTATTTTTTGTGCTAAACAAGACTGAAAAACTTGACGATATCTTAACTGCTTTTGTAAATAACAATATCAAAGGCGCTACAGTAATTGACAGTATTGGAATGGCACGACTTTTAAGCTCTAAACATGACGACGATGAGATATCGTTTTTAAGTTCTTTAAGAGCGTTTTTAAATCCTGAAAGAGAAAAAAGTAATATTATATTAACTGTAATACAGGATTCACAGCTAGAAACTGCCGTATCCGCAATTGAATCGGTAGTAGGCGATCTTTCTAAAAAGGATACAGGAGTGGTCTTTAGTGTTCCTGTAGATTTTGCAAAGGGGTTATCGTAAATTGGAAAGTGTAATTATTATTGAAGTTGTTTTGATGATTTTTCTTAGTATTTTATTTGGTAGAATAGCAAAACTTTTTAAAATGCCAAACGTAACAGGTTACCTTTTGGCAGGTTTGTTTTTAGGACCATCTTTTTTGAACTTTATTCCTTCATCCATGGTAAACGGCTTCAAAGTTGTATCGGATATCGCACTGGCATTTATAGCCTTTTCAATTGGAAGTGAATTTAGTATTTCTTACTTTAAAAAAGTGGGGATAGCTCCAATTATTATTGCAATTGCCGAATCCTTCGGAGCAATCATTTTAGTTACTGCAGCCCTTATTCTTTTCGGCTTTGACCTTAAACTCTCACTTTTACTTGGAGCAATCGCAGCTGCTACAGCACCGGCACAAACAATAATGGTAATTAATCAATATAAAGCAAAGGGCCCTCTTACATCAATGCTTATGAGCGTAGTTGCTATAGATGATGCCGTTGCATTAATAGCCTTTGGGTTTACAGTTACTGTAGTAAAATTGATGGATTCATCCTTAGAAACCAATATAATTTTGTCAATTTTAAGTCCGGTGTATGAAATAATTATTTCACTTATCATTGGTCTTCTATTAGGAATTCTTATGAAAGTAGTTTTCCGCTGGTTTAAAAAGCCATCGAATGTTCTCTGCATTACAATCGGTTTTGTTTTATTTGCTTACTGGCTTGCCCAATATTTACACGGCTCTTCCCTTTTAGCCTGTATGGCATTGGGTGGAATGCTCACGAATATTTACTATGATATCGATAAAGTAATGAAAATTTCCGAGGCCTTTACACCCCCTATATTTATGATATTCTTCGCCATTTCCGGTGCCGGTTTTGAAGTATCTGCACTACCGAAAATCGGGGTTATAGGACTTACATATGTAGTTATGCGCATAATTGGGAAAATTGCAGGAGCTTGGTTTGGAGGAAAGGCTACAAAACAGGAGGAAAATATATGTAAATACCTCGGCCCGACTCTTATGCCACAAGCCGGTGTCGCACTTGGTTTGACTGTCGTTGCAGAAAGTCTTGTACCGGCGTATGCTCAGAAGATACGAGCAGTAATTCTTTGTTCAACTTTCATATACTCAATAATCGGCCCGGTTTGCGCAAAATTTGCCCTGCAAAAAGCCGGGGAAATTGTTATATCCAACAACCAATATTCTGTAAAATGTTAATGAATTAAAAAGGAGCCTATAAAGCTCCTTTTTTAATCTCCAATATAATCCCTAATAATTCGTTCGATTAGTTTTCTGTTTTTCTCTTTAAGTTCAGTAATAATTGACCTCATAAGAATCTTTTGGTCATAGTCAAGGTCAACAGCACATAAACCATATATATAATTTCCGTCCAGTACGTTTTTTCTTTCTATCCTGGCTTTTATATCAACTGTACGTCCTTCAAATTCAAAACTTAGTTTAACCAAACTGTCTACCTCGAGGTCCACATCGGTATTGACCATGAAGCCCCTAAGGCTCATATTTCTTATGATCCCTTCAAAGGTTTGATTCAATTCCAAAGGAGAAATACCTACCTTGATAAAGGCCGGATACCTGGTGGAAAAGCGTCGGTTAATTACAGATAAAGTATTATATATCCGAAGCTTAATTACGTCTGTATCCTCCGATATCTCTAAAACATCACAATAGGCGGCAAAAATACTGTTGTTACTCTCATACCTAAGCAGTATTCCTCCCTCAGGAACATCTTTAGAGCCAGTAGGATCGTCTATAATTTTTATATCAACCTTTTCACCATCTTTATAAAGAACTAAAGCAGTGCCCAGATAATCTTCAAATCTATTTGATACTGTAACAATATCGCCCTTTTTAAAACTCATATACATCCCTACTTCATATATACATTCTAGATTATCCCATTCTTTCTTTATAACGTTAGTATATTGTTACATAATCTTCTACTTTTATTTTATCATTTTCCGGACCATCCGTCCATTTTTTTAAGGAAATATCCCATTCATTAGTTTTTATTTCTCCAATCACGAATAATCCAAGGTGATTCTTTAATCTAGATAAATTCATAACTTTCTTTTCTGTTCCATCGGTTCCATTTCTGTGTGCTACTGTTTATTTAACTTGTTAATGTACCTATTTTTTAATATTTGCTTTTGTGATAAAATCAAAAATGTTCTGTATAGAATAAGAGGGAGGATAAAATATGTCTAATAATGTACAAGTATTAAAAATATCAAGTGACCGGCTTGAAGTTGAAATTGCCCGTCCCGGCACATTTTACAGCGGTTCCCGTTTTGACTGGACCGGTTTTATAACCGGTGTGCTGCTAGACGGAAAACATACTTTTTGTGCACCGGAATCTTTAATCCCCGGTGAGGGTTCGGGGGGATTCGGATTTTGCAATGAATTTGGAATACATACACCTATAGGCTATGATGAGGCAAAGCCGGGAGAAAAGTTTCATAAAATCGGCACCGGTTTATTGACAAGACCCGATGAATCGGATTATTTCTTCTTCGATAAATACGAGGTAAGTCCTTTTCCCACAAAAATAGACTCAGGCTCCGACTATGTAAGCTTTGAGGTTGAACCGGTTGAGTGTAAAGGCTATGCAGTTCATATGACTAAAAAAGTTTGTGTTAATCAAAACCGAATGATAATTAAATACGTTCTCAAAAATGTTGGTACTAAAACTATTCATACCGAAGAATACTGCCACAATTTCATTTCAATAGACAATAACCCCACCTGCTCCGATTATGTACTAAAATTCCCTTATTCGGCTGAAGCTGAAGAAACTCCCGATGTTCTCGACGTGTCCGGCAATGAAATAACCTGGAACAGACAGCCTCAAAATGATTTTTACATAGTTCCGGGAGGGTTTAAACCTGTTGAAAATCACACATGGGAACTTGTTCATAAGCCTTCCGGAGTAGGTGTTAGAGAAATCAGTACCTTTCCGGTACAAAAGGTGGCAGTTTGGGGAAAAGGTCATGTTATAAGCCCTGAAGTTTTTATAGACGTTTATATTGAACCGGGTCAAACCCAAAGCTGGGAAAGAATTTATGAATTCTTTACAATATAAATATATAGAATTTGAAGTGATTGAATATAGAAATTAAAAAGGCTGGTGCAGATTGAATTTCCACCAGCCTTGTATCATCAAATCTAAATATACTTTATTCCTTGTTGGCAATCTTAGCCCAGGTGTCCTTTAATGTTACTGTCCTGTTAAATACCGGTGCTCCCGGTTTTGAATCTACATTATCAACACAGAAATAACCAAGTCTTAAGAATTGGAACATATCTCCCGGCTTTGCATCCTTAAGCCCCGGTTCCATCTTACAATTTTTAAGAACTTCCAGTGAATTAGGATTAAGCTGATCCAAGAAATCTACATTTTCATCGGCTCCGGGATTAGGATCGGTAAACAAATAATCGTACAACCTTACTTCAGCTTCATAAGCATGCTGTGCCGATACCCAGTGAATAGTTCCTTTAACTTTTCTACCATCGGGAGCAGTTCCTCCTCTTGAGTTCGGGTCATAGGAACAGTGCACTTCAATTATCTCACCGGTCTTTTCATCCTTTACAACGCTTTCACATTTAATAATATATGCACCCTTTAATCTTACTTCCTGCCCCGGTGCCAAACGGAAATATTTCTTTGGCGGATTTTCACAAAAATCGTCCTGTTCTATATATAAAGTGCGTGAGAAGGGCACTTTACGTGTACCTGCTTCAGGATCCTCCGGATTATTAGGAACTTCAAATTCTTCCACAAGGCCTTCTTCATAATTATCAATAACTACCTTTAGTGGGCGTAAAACTGCCATAACCCTTGTGGCTTTCAAATTAAGTTCTTCTCTTATACAATGCTCCAATAATGCAATATCAACTGTGCTATTACTTTTTGCAACTCCTATGCGGGCACAAAACTCCCTTATAGATTCAGGAGTATATCCGCGCCTTCTAAGTCCTGAAATAGTCGGCATTCTTGGGTCATCCCAACCGCTTACATGACCTTCTTTAACCAGTTGCAGAAGTTTTCTTTTACTCATTACGGTATAAGTTAAATTAAGCCTTGCAAATTCAACCTGTCTTGATTTACATTTAACATCGAGAGTTTCCAATAACCAGTTGTATAATGGCCTATGGTCTTCAAACTCAAGGGTACATATTGAGTGAGTAATATTTTCAATGGAGTCGGACAATGGATGGGCAAAATCGTACATAGGGTAAATGCACCACTTGTCTCCAGTCCTATGATGTTTTACTCTCATTATTCTATATAAAACAGGGTCACGCATGTTCAAGTTTGGAGATGCCATGTCAATTTTTGCTCTCAATACCCTTGAACCGTCTTCAAATTCTCCATTTTTCATTCTTTCAAACAGATCCAGATTTTCTTCCACCGATCTGTTTCTATAAGGGCTTTCTTTTCCCGGTTCTTTCAGCGTACCTCTGTATTCACGAATTTGCTCTGCACTAAGGTCGCAGACATAGGCTTTGCCCATTTTAATGAGCTGTACCGCGTATTCATAAAGCTTCTCAAAATAATCCGATGCGTAATAAAGCCTATCTTCCCAATCAAATCCCAGCCACTTTACATCATTCTTTATTGACTCAACATATTCATCCTCTTCCTTGCTGGGATTGGTATCATCAAATCTCAAATTACACAACCCTTTATTTTGAGCGGCAATACCAAAATTCAAGCATATGGATTTTGCATGCCCTATATGCAAATAACCGTTCGGTTCGGGCGGAAATCTCGTATGCACAACACTGTCAAATCTGCCGCTTTTCATATCTTCATCAATAATATCTTGTATAAAGTTAGAATATACGACTTTATTCTCCTCATCATTATTTTTTTCAATTTCATTTACCTTCTGCTCGTCCATCTAACTTCCTCCTTGTATATTTCAGGTAAAACATACTATTTCTTAAAAACCCAAAGTTTATAACCAAAATAATTGATAAATTGAGATATTACTATTGTTGGAAGTTGAGCAATATTTTCATTTATTCCCATATTCTCAACAAAATACGTCAGTCCAAGGGTTGTTGCCCCAAGAGAAACCAGGTTCACTGTAAGAAACTGCAGCATTTCTTTTGTGGTCTTTTTTGCATTCCCACCTTTACTTTCGAAGGTCCATAGCTTATTCATGATATAACTGTTGGTTACACCACCTGCAAAACCTAGAACCCAGCTAATTTTGTAATAAAGATGGAATACGTTGTTACACAAGGTATTTATAACAATAGTTACCAATGTATTAATGACTCCTACAATAGCAAACCTTATAAAACTCTTGTACTTAACAAGCAATTCTTTAACCTTGGACACCAACCCATTTTCCACTAAGAAGACCCCCAGATATAATATTATAAATATCTATATCCAATTCTTAATTAGTATTCATTTTCTTTCAATATTACGTCATGAGCTCCGCCTTCCACGATACTTACAGAAGAAACTAATGTTAATCTCGCAGTTTTCTGAAGTTCAGGAATTGAAGCAGCACCGCAGCTTGACATTGTGGACTTAATCTTACTTAATGTAACTTCCAGGTTATCTTTCAATTTACCGGCATAAGGAACATAGCTGTCAACACCCTCTTCAAACTTAAGATTGGTACTTTCGCCAAGGTCGTATCTCTGCCAGTTTCTTGCCCTGTTGGATCCTTCACCCCAGTATTCTTTAACATAGCTGTTTCCGCGTTTTACTTTCTTTGTCGGGCTTTCATCAAATCTTGCAAAGTAGCGTCCCATCATAACAAAGTCAGCGCCCATAGCCAATGCCAGTACAATATGGTAATCATGCACAGTTCCGCCGTCAGAACAAATAGGTATATATATTCCTGTCTTTTCATAGTACTCATCTCTAGCTTTTGCCACTTCAATAACAGCTGTAGCCTGCCCTCTTCCTATACCTTTTTGCTCCCTTGTGATACAGATGGAACCTCCTCCGATTCCAACCTTAACAAAATCAGCACCTGCCTCTGCAAGATACAGGAAACCTTCTCTGTCAACTACATTACCGCCACCTATTTTAACATCTTTGAAATTACTTTTTACATAATCTAAAGTATTTTTCTGCCATACTGAAAAACCATCGGAGGAATCTATACAGAGAATGTCAGCACCTGCTTCTACAAGAGCGGGAACTCTTTCAGCATAGTCTCTTGTGTTTATACCTGCACCTACCACAAGTCTCTTATTTTTATCCAGTAGCTCATAAGGATTCTCTTTATGAGCATCATAGTCCTTTCTAAATACAAAATAATGTAGCTTCTGGTTCTCATCCACTATAGGAAGACAGTTTAGCTTATGCTCCCATATGATATCATTAGCCTCACTTAAGGTTATTCCCAGACGTCCTACAATAAGCTTTGAAAACGGAGTCATAAATTCTCCAACTTTTTTGTCCAAAGAATCACGGCTAACCCTGTAATCTCTGCTTGTCACAATACCTAAAAGTTTACCGTTAGATGTTCCGTCGTCAGTAACAGCAATTGTGGAATGCCCCATTCTATTCTTTAAATCAAGAACATCTTTTAAAGTATTATCAACTCTTAAATTAGAATCACTAACAACAAAACCCGATTTATATTTCTTTACTCTCTTTACCATTTCAGCCTGACTTTCAATGGGTTGAGATCCATAAATAAATGAAATTCCTCCGCATCTAGCCAATGCGATGGCAAGGGTATCATTGGATACCGACTGCATAATTGCTGAAGCAATAGGTATGTTGAGCTTAAGCTCCGGTTCTTCTTCCCCTTTTCTAAATTTAACAATAGGAGTACTCAAATCAACTTTATCGGGTACACATCTTTCAGTTGTCAAATTCGGTATGAGAAGATATTCACTAAAAGTTCTGGACACTTCATTATATATATATGCCATATTTATCCTCCTAGATTTATTTTAAATTAATAAAATTCAATTTAAAAATAGACAAATTTGATTTCTTATTTGTCTATCGGTAAGTCTTTTTCAAAATCAAATTTATCTTAATATCTTTCGCCTCTAAATTTTAACTATTTTATATCATATTGTACCCTTTGTCAAGGTACAATCTTACAGCCATTCAATATATTTATTACAGTTCACTTACATCATATAGCATTCCTGATTTTATTTCATTATTATGTATCAACTCCAGCAATTTTTTTGCAACAAAATCAGGAGATTGTAATTTACCTTCTTCTTTTAACTTTCTGAACCTTTCAACCTGTTCAAAATCCTCTTCTGTTGAAAGCCTTATAATATTTTGCATATCAGTATCCATTACCCCGGGGTTAAAAGAAATTATTTTAACAGGATTTGGAGTATTATTCTGCTCTTTGCCGACACAGCCGGTAAACATGTCCAATGCAGCTTTTGCACTGCAGTAGCACCCCCAACCGTAATAGGGTTTTTTAGCTGCACCGGAAGATATATTTACTATTTTTTTGTCGCAATTGACCTCTTCTGTACGCTTAATAAATTCGGAAATCAAAAGCATTGGAGCAATCAAATTGACATTCATATTGCTTATAATTTCAAAGCTTGGATACTTGCCCACCGGCTTCACAGGTTCAAGCATCGCAGCATTGTTGATTAAACAAATGGACTGTGCCTTGCTGAAATTTATCCTTTCAAATATTGTTGCAATAAGCATATCTATCTCTTCTATAAAATTAAAATCATACTCAAAATAATCTATTTTGCAATCTTTCAGTCCCGCCTCAGTTACAATATCTTCATTTATTCTTCTTGAAATGCAGAACAAATGGTTATCCTTTGATAATAAATTTTCCGTTATCGCTCTTCCCAATCCCCTTGAGGCACCGGTAATTATGTAGTAATTCATATCAAAGTCCCCCTCCTAAAATTTATGTAAATTTAAAGATGTTCAGACATTTCTCTCTTTTATGTAAACTATTATGCCACATTACCCTCTAATTTAAATACTTAATCAGCAGTTTTTTCTGCCTTTTTATGGCATATAGTTTTTATAAATTGATTACTTTTCTAACATATCATAATATTAGCCTTAATTACAAGTCTTATATATTTATAATTATTAGTGTTTGTAATTCAGTTACCAATTATAGGATTACGGTCATCAGAAACCAACCCTTTTACCTTTACTTCTATTTTGTCTATAGGCTGTATTCCTTTTTGAACTCCAATCTTTTTATATTCAATACTCGTAGCAAACAATGGTATATTCGGAAATTATACTGAAACTGTGTATTTTCCATCCAACTCTTCTGTATCTATTTTATACGTTTTATCCATATATAGCAATTTAAAACCGTCAACACCGGTAGGATTCTTCGCAATCACTTAATTTTGTAAATTTACAATTTTGAAAAACAAAATACCGAATTTTTAGAATTGGAATTGCAATTTCTGACTGCTGTAATAAATACTGCTATAAAAGTAATATGATGCTTCTATTTTACCATAAACTTCTTTCTATTAAAACACTTTTATTTAAGCAATATAAAATATAGTTTTTTAAATAATATTAAGTTCCTTTAATACTTTGCATACCTCTTCATAACCGCAAACTTTATAAGCTATTATTCCCACTTGCTTTGCAGCATCTACATTAAGCTGGTTATCATCAAAGAAAAGTATTTTATCAGGTTCGGTTCCAAGTACTCTTATAACATTTAGAAAAGCCTCTTTATCGGGTTTGTTTATTCCGGTTTTATAGGAAAGAAAATTGTGTTTTATCATACCCTCCATATCATATTCACTGCATAATTTGCTCCAATGGAGTTCACTGGTATTTGAAAGACATGCCAGGGTATAATTTTGAGAAAGCTTTTTCAACAAATCTTCCATTCCGTCATAAAAGCCTTTAATGAAATTCATAAAGCCTTTTATAAATTCCTCTTCCGTTACAGGTAAATCAAATTCTTTAATTATTGCCTTTGCAAATTCGGAAGGTGTTATCAATCCGCTTTCAAAACTTCTTACCGCATCGGATAACAACCATTTCCTATTAAATTCCTCTAATGAAATTTTATGTTCCATCCACTCCATCATCTTTTCATATGCGGCAAGTTCAACCATCACTCCACCTAAGTCAAACATTATGTACTCAAATTTCTTATCCATTATATCCTCCACTTATATTTTATAAATATTGTTTTTAATTACTATAATCCATATACACATTATATAATTTTTATTATCCTTTCTCAATTACAACACTTGCCCCTGCTTGCCTGAAATTTACTTTGAATAATTATTGCTTAATCAAGCAAAAAATATAGTAAATCATGTTTTATAGTAGGTGAAGAAGTTATATGAGTACAATTTTCGAGAAGAGTTTTAATAAACCTCCACAATCTTATTGGATGGCTTCAATACAGCAACCGGAATATCCTGTTTTAAACGAAGATATAAAAGTTGATATTGCCATTGTCGGTGGTGGAATGGTGGGAATCACTACTGCTTATATGCTTAAAAAGCAGGGTATCAATGCCGTTATACTTGAAGCAGACCGCATACTGCAAGGCACCACAGGACATACCACTGCCAAAATAACTTCACAGCATGAGTTAATTTATAGTAAATTAAAAAAGCAGATGGGCGAGGAATTGGCTAAGCAGTACGCTGATGCTAATGAGACATCGATTAAGACTATTGAAAAGATAATATGTGAAAACAATATTGAATGTGATTATACGCCCCAATCTGCCTATGTATTCACTCAAGATGAAAATTATTTGGATCAAATGCACGAGGAAGTGGAAACAGCTTCATCACTGGGTATTAAAGCAGCTTTTGTAGAGGAAATACCTTTTTCCATATCCATAAAAGGTGCAGTTCGTTTTGACGATCAAGCCCAATTTCATCCTCTTAAGTTCCTGCACCCTCTTGCTCAAAAGTTAAAAGATGAGGATGTTCAAATATTTGAGCAGAGCAGGGTTGTTGATATAGAGGAAAATGGAAATTATGTCTTAACTACAAACCATAAAAAAAAAGTAACCGCTGAAAAGGTTATAATTGCTTCCCATTACCCCTTTTACAATAAGCATGGGCTATACTTTGGCCGATTATATACCGAACGTTCCTATGCTTTAGCAATAAAAGCGAAAGAAAAATATCCCGGTGGTATGTATATAAATATTGAAGAACCTGCCCGTTCACTGCGAAGTGTTACATCCGACCAAGGTGAATTAATTATTGTAGGAGGAGATCACCACAAGACCGGACAGAGCAGAGATACAGTTATACACTATGAAGCACTGAAAGCCTTTGCCAATACAATTTTTACCGTTGAAGACTACCCTTATCGCTGGTCTACCCAAGACTGTATGACTATGGATGGCGTGCCTTATGTAGGGCATTATACATCCAAAACTCCAAATTTATATATTGCCACAGGTTTCGGTAAATGGGGCATGACAAACTCTATAGCCGCAGCTACCATCTTAAGCGACCTAATTGTAAAGGGCGACAGTCCTTGGAAGGATGTATATAACCCATCCAGACATACAATAACTGCTTCTGCCAAAAACTTTGTTGTTGAAAATCTGAATGTGGCAAAAGAATTGCTAGGAGGTAAACTATCTATTGCTCCTGCCAAAGTAGATATTAAGCCCGGCGAAGGAAAAGTTTTTGAAATAAACGGTCAAAAAACCGGTGCCTACAGGGATGAACAAGGAACACTGCATATAGTTGATACTACATGTACCCATATGGGATGCGAATTAAGCTGGAACTCTGCCGAAAAAACTTGGGACTGCCCCTGCCATGGTTCAAGATTTACTTATGAAGGCGATATAGTTGAAGGGCCAACAGTAACCCCGTTAAAAGTCCATAAAGATGTAAACACCATTGAAAAACTGCTTAAAGACGATTTTTAATTCTATCTATTGAATTCCTATAAATAATATAAATCTAAATCCCTTCATTTATATCTTCACCTGAAGGGATTTAGACATTTTTAGTTATACCCTTGAATATACCTTATCTAAAAACAAATCAATATTTTTTATCTCTTCATCACGATTTGCTCCGGTTCTTCCCATTCGGTCACAAAATCCCAATAATGCCAGTTCTTCCACGTCAGTATGCTTTTTCATTTCTTCAATATCCCCATAAGGAAGGCCATTTAGTGTAAATAGAATTTGCATATGCCATCTGACCAGATTTGATACTTCTTCAATAAATTCACTATCTTGTGAAAATTCCTTTAGGAATTCTTTAGCCAGTTTTGCTCCAAGCTTGTCGTGATCATAGGAAGTTATTCTTCCCTTTCTCACCTTTGTAGTTCCCGGTTTACCTATATCATGCAATAATGCAGCCCACATAAACACCCGCATGTTTTTACTCTTATGTCTTTCCTTTGCTGCCTCATCCACAACCAACATGGTATGATTCCATACACTTCCTTCAGGATGATATTTGGGCGACTGCATTGTACTTTTCATATCCTTTAGCCATTTAAAAGGATATTCTTCAAAGGGCGCGGTTTCCGATATATAGTTTAAATAAGAGGATGGCGTTTCATCATACAGCAAATGCTTTTCTATATCTTTAAATACTTCCGTTTTTGTAATCATGGTCGGTATTCTCAATATTTAATCCAAAAACAGCCCTTGCGCTTTCTCCCTTATTATGCTTGATGTTTTTCGATCGGAAAGTGCCATCCTCTTTCTTGTTATTTCTTGTGCTTTTTCTTTTATTTTGAGCTCCCATATTTCAATCTCCTTTTTATGCTTTTTTATATTTTCTTATTTATTTTTTCTCACTTGCAAATAAATTATGTTTACATAATTCATATAAAAAATATCTTTTTTCTACTTTTTAAACCCACATTCCAATGTTTCATAAATTAAAAATTAAATTAGAAAGCGGTTTTAATTTTCACAAAAAACTTACAGAAATAAAAAAATCTCTGCCTTAATTTGCAGAGATCTTTATTTATATTTTATTATTCTTTTAAGAAAATGGTAATATCAAATTCTCCAATAGGAGTCAATAATGGTAGTTGTAAAGCCTTTTCGTTTTCTACGGGCGACCGGTTGTAATTACCTATGTATATCTGAGGTGGATCAATGTCACAAGTGTAGTTATGCTCTGACAAAAGGGTTAAGGCATTTCCTCCGATAATATTTGCTATTTCACCCAAGGCTGAAGATGCAAAATTATCAATCTTGTCCATCTCCATTCCGGACATAATTTTAACCATTTCCAAAGTCATATTTTTAGGAAAGCTAAAGAGAACCATTCCCTTTAAATCACCTTTTACCCCAAGTTCGACATTGGCATCTTTATCGTTTGATAAATTATTTACAACTTTCAAATCTCCTCTTTTAGGTTCCATGTCAACCAATAATTGAAATACATTTTTAGTCGCCGCGTAGAAGGAATTTACATATTCCGACTTCATTAGGCTTGACCTCCCTTATCTCTCACATATTCACCTATCTTCTGATCCATATTACCGACATGCATAATCAACCAAGTCATCAGCTTACCGCCGAATTCTTGTATTCTTTCTTCAGTAAATCCTTCTTCTTCAAAAAGTTTAACATAATCATTAACAGACTCTTTAAATTTAGTATGAGCCTCTCTATGCTCTTCAAGGTATGGATAATTAATTTTCTCCTGGTAGGCTTCTTCCTCATTGAAATGGGTAACTACATAGTCTTTCATAAATGCCATTGTCTCTTTTACTTTATCCAGTTTAGCTTCCCAATTTTCTTCATTTCGAATAGTCTGGGTGAAATTTGATACGTGTCCGAAAAGTTCTTCATGCTGCTTGTCTATTGCATCTATGCCAATTTTATATTTGTCCTTCCACATCATCTCGAACCAACACCTTTCGTTTTATAAATTATAGTTTTAAATGTTATTAAAACTTTTCAAATATTTTCAAATTTAATTTCCTAAATATCTTTCGGTAAATATATCAAATTTCTTAATACAAAAAAAAGAAATACTTAGAAATATTTCTTTTTTTCTTTCATTTTTATATTGTTAATACTGCTTAGCACTTCGTACATATATTTCTGTAACAGCAATCAATGCATTTACTCTTTTCTTTTGCAGCTGGCGGATAATACCCCTCTAAAACTTTGCGGTACTCATTTATGTATTCAAGAACTTTATCTTTATCTTCTTTCGTTATTTCAATCTCAACCAACCGATTTCCTTCCCTGCAGTAAACCAAATACCCTTTATTAACCGGTTTGCCATACACTTCTTCAATCATTAACGCATACAAAACCATCTGATTTTTCTTAATGCTACTCTAAAATCGATTCCTTATAGAGTTAGCTAAAAATAAATATTGCTATAAAAATGGAGAATTTGGAATAAAAAAACGTTCTACTTCAACTAACTATACAAATAATCAAATTTATATTAATAATTAGCATACATTTTAGATATCTTAATAATTCATGAAACCAGTTAAATTTATGATAAAGCCTTCAATATATAGTATTTTATGTAGAATATATCTTGTTCGATTTGACCGTCAATATCGTTCAAAATTAATAGTAACACTTGTATTAGCAATACTAAAATATTCACAAATCGATATTAAATTTTAAGAAATTGTTCGAAAAGCCTGTAACATTTCAGTTACTGTTTTGAAACGCATATCTTTATCTGTATGCATGCCCTTTTTAACAAACTCTTGTAATTTAGAATCTGATATTTTTTCAGTATTAGTTCTTCCAGTCATTACAAAGTAAACAATCCTTGTTAAAGCATATGTTTCATGTACAATATCGTAAGAAGAAAAACCATCAACAAGAAGTGCAGGATCATTAAAGTAACCCTTAAACTCTGTGTTGACACTAGTAAGAGTACTGTTTGGAACCTTGACTAATCCAAAATCCGCAATTTTTACAACACAAGTATCGTCATACTTTTTTAGCAAGATATTTTTAGGACTAATATCTCTATGTAATCTCTTTTTTGAATGAATATATTCAAAAGCCCGCAAAATTTGATTTACAATATTTTTTCTTAATCCAATTTCTATACATGTATTATTTTTATTTATGAAACTATCAAGGGTATAATCCATATACTCCATAATATATTCCTTATTTACATTATCGTATCGGTAGACTTCAACAATATACGGTGATGAAAATTCTCTCATTTCTTCAAATTCTCTTTTAAACCTTTCAAGTTCTTTTGGTGTTAAATCTTTTTTTGCTCTCTTTAATACAAAATATTTGTTGTAGAAAGTATCCCAATACTTGTAAACATTAGCATATGATCCACTTCCTATTTGCTTTAATTCAAATGATTTTGTTGATTGAGGATGCTCTATAGTTATAATGTTCTTCGGAGTGAACAACGGTATTTTATAATATAAATCTATCTTATCCATATCTAAAGGTATTATACTTCCTCCACTTGATCGTAAAAAATCTCGACATTTCTCTATTAGAGCAAAGTAGTATTCATTTATATCAAAAGCAAGATCTGAGTTTTTTAAAGCATTATATACGCCTAATGTTATTTCGATAACTTTAATTAGATTGCGACTTGGTTCAGCCCGAAAGTATGCTTCACGATCTTTAGTAGGAAGATTCTCATTCATTAATCTAAAAAAAGAAATAAACTTTTGATGAAGCGTTGACAATATTTCTTGCAATTTTTTATGCTTAATATTGGCATATAATTCTGAGAACTCTAAATCAATTTCCCCCATAGAAAGTAGTTCTCTATATTTGGATTCAATATAATTTTCTAAGTTCATTTATATCACCTAAAAATACCAATAGTATTGGTTTTAGGTTATTATATCATATTTTATACATTTTGTAACTATTTTAGTTTTTAAGGACCGTCATATCAGTTATTGTAGATAAAGTATTTTTACTAACACCATTACAATGATTAACTATATAATAATTGTCTGATATTTGAAATATTATTATCCCTGTCCATTAGCTTATTGAGATGGTAATTCACGTTGTATTGCCAATGTCAATAAAAGCTGTTATCTGTTTTTATATAACCCTTAGTAGATTCAAGTTAATTATCAGATAGTATCTTGTTAATTCTGTATCCATCTATTTTGAAGCCATGCTTTTTTATAAAAATATATTGTACGTTCTTTATGATCTTTTACATCTCTTTCAGAAAGTTGTCCATAAATTTGAAAATAAACTTGAGATTATATCTGATTATGCTTATAGTTCACAAAGAGGACATAGTAATTAAAAAGATGAAAATAAAATGCCTATCATTTTTACGATAAGCATCCTTGCAAAGTAATTATGTCAGCCATACTCATCTTTTATATCAATGTTATCAGTTTAGAATTTATCTCTTATATAAATGTGTTTCTTATTTCTCTACCCTTTAAATCAGCAATTCTTGATATTAAAAATACTTCCATTTCTATTGCTTCATAAAACCCCTAATTTTTTCAATACTTTCCTCCAATATTCTGTTCTGCTCCTTAATTGCCTTTACAAATACATCCTTTATATCCTTATACTCTGTCAACACTTTAGTCGCCCTATCCACTTCTGCTTTTATCAAGAAGAATTCTATCTCAATCAAATTCTTTAAGAGCGACGGATAGATTGGAGAGTTAATAACCTTGTCAGAAAGTTCCTTTATGGAATTTACTACTCTTTCATATTCTCTTCTATTCCTTCGAGGATCACATATATTATTTTCAATTAACCTTACCAGTTTAAGCTGCTCTTTTGAAAGTCTATCCAGCTTGTCCATCTCTGCTGAAACATATTGCAAATACTCCTGAACACCGTTACCTATACATTCACTAAATCTACTTACATGATGTATTTCTTCAATATCCTTGGCAAAGTCCTGTTTTTTAAATTGATACCTATTCATTACATTGGCTAAAGTTTCATTTTTAGCATATTCAATATTCAGACCACCCTCTGTGGCATTTATAATCTCAACATTTTGTGCTGCCTTTTCAAAATATCCTTCAAACCAGTTTTTCATAGCCAAAAACGCCGGTGTAGTGTAAACATCATTACCGTAAATATCTTTAACTTTAACATAAGCACCTTGACTTTCCCTAATCTTTTCCGAAAGTGCTCCCGGTTTTTCATTTGCATAGCTGCTCTCATCGGTATATGCCAAATCCTGGCCCACCAATATAATCGGGTTACATCCCATCTTATAAAGGGCATCAAAACAAGTATTTGCAACGGAAGGCCCACTAAAGAAAAAGTCCGATTTAATATTCTTGCGTTTAAAAAATTCATTGGTATATAAGTCCATAGGGTAATTCATTAAAAACTTAGGCCCTTGATAACTTTTAATGGATCCCGGATAAATCTGGTTCGAATACAGAAAATATATGTCCTTACCGGTTACCCTTTCATGAATTTTCCCCTCATTTTCCCCTGCATCTATTCCCATCATAAAATGAGGAGTTATGCCAAAATCCTGTAGAATATTTACCGCTGTGCCGGCAGCCATAATTACACACTTTTCTTTAAGTTCCTTAAGCAAATGTATATTTTTCTTAAGGGAAGGTCCTGCCGATACCAGTATAGCCGGTATTCCCTTAAATTTACCGATAAGTTCGGCAGCGTTAGAAGCCTCAGTTATTAAATTGAAATTTTTTATATTGTTATGAACCCACAGTTCACCGAATTTCCTTCTTGTGACTATATCCACAGTAAAGCTTTGTGCCATCTTAATAAAACGATCTTTTAAATCATCCCAAAGTTCCGGAAACAACTCGGCATATACTTCTAAAGGTTCTAATTGTATTCCGCCTTCATCGGTACTCCAGAAAAATGTTCCTATTTTATTTAAAATTGTGTCTCGGTCTTCATCCACCAAAATCTCGGTCTTCTCTAATAAAAAATCCAGATTTCTCACGCAAAGAATCTGATAGAAGAGGTCAATACTAGGCTCTATGATCAATATTTTCTTATTGGGAAAGCTAGTTGTCAAAACTTCCAAATGAAAAGCCATTCCAATGCCGAAAACAATATCAACACTGTTGGACGGATCCACATACCTGTCAATCCATGCATATGCCTCACTTATGGGATCTTCATGGTCACAAAGCACATAGTCTTTTCCTGAAGTTCTAACGGCAATATTAATAACCATGTCATCCTGACGCGCAAGCAATATCCTCTCTATTGACTTATTCTTTGCCACATAATTACCTTTAATATAACTATCCAATTTTGAATAAAGATGAGGTTGGTACTTTTTCATTAGTAGAAGGTTTCTTTCAAAAACATTATTCATTAGTATCACTCATTTCAGTGTTAATTATATTTATTTTAATAGATACTTCTTATATTGGTGGAGTAAAACTCTATCTTCATTACGCTGTAATGCATTAATTTTTTATCTCTTCTCAAATTCCTGTTCCTTATTTGTCTTTTAGAAGTTTTCGCAGCTCGTCCATAAAAGTATTTATGTCTTTAAACTGCCTATATACTGAAGCAAATCTTACATAAGCAACTTCATCCATTTCTTTTAGTTTTTCCATAACCATTTCACCTATAGTTTGAGAAGTAACCTCTCTTTGAAGTGAGTTATGTAATTGCAATTCAATGCTTTCAACAAGGTGTTCCAAATCGTTAATGGATACAGGTCTTTTTTCGCAAGCCTTTAAAAGGCCGTTTAGAAGCTTCTCCCTGTCAAAAGGTTCCCTGGTTTTATCCTTTTTTATCACCATTAACGGCAAACTTTCAATTTTCTCGTAGGTAGTAAACCTTTTTTGGCACTTAGAACATTCCCTGCGCCTTCTAATAGCAGTTCCCTCATCAGTTGGTCTCGAATCGATAACCTTGTCTTCAATAAAGCCACAATATGGGCACTTCATATAGCCCCCTCCTCTTTTGCTTTTAATTTGTCCTTTGTTTTTCCAGTACCTTCCCAAGAAATTTATGATATAGTGAAAATAAATTTCTAGAAATGGCTATGTCAAAAATTTTGCATATATTGTCTTAAAAATTCTCCAACACAGTAAAACAAAACCTTTTACTCAATCTCGCTACTATTATATTATAATTTCTAGAAATATTAAATCAAATTTATATATTTTTGAAAGTAAATTGCCTGACTATAGGTTTCCTCTGTAATCCCGGCGCATATTCCTTTCATCAAAATCAACCAATATAATGTCTTCACCTATTTTCTTAATTTTACTCCAAGGTATAACATAGTAGTTATCTTTTCCGAAGAAACTAAAGAGTCTGCCTTCCGCCGGTATTACAATTGCATCCAACTTCCCGGTCTCAAGATCGATTTCCACATCGCATACAAATCCCAGTCTTCTTCCGTCAGAAATATTGATTACTTCTTTCTGTCTGAAATCTGATGTCCTGTTCATAGACCTCCACCTCATACTACTAATAATAATCAATACTATAATATATGAACTGAGTGTAATTCATATGAAAAAACCAGATATCAACCAAAAAGGTTAAATACCTGGTTTTTTCATGTATTTTTAAATAAACGTTTATGCGGGGAGGCACCAAACTTTAAATATATTTTCGCATATGTGAAAGTGCTGTCTTTTCAAGTCTTGAAACCTGTGCCTGCGAAATTCCGATTTCTTCAGCTACTTCCATCTGTGTTCTTCCATCGAAAAACCTTAAATTCAAAATAAGCTTTTCCCTGTCATTTAATTTCCTCATAGCTTCATTTAGTGCAATACCTTCAAGCCAGTTCTCATCATTGTTCTTTTCATCCTTTACCTGATCCATAACATATATTGCATCACCGCCATCATGATACACCGATTCAAAGAGCGAAATGGGGTCCTGTATTGCATCCAATGCAAATACAATTTCTTCCTTAGGTATTCCTAATTCTTTGGAAAGTTCATCTATAGTCGGTTCTTTTGAATTTTTGTTGGTTAACCGTTCTTTCGCCTGAAGAGCTTTATATGCAATATCTCTTAACGATCGGCTGACACGGATTGAGTTATTGTCACGCAAATATCTTCGTATCTCGCCAATTATCATAGGTACGGCATAAGTAGAGAACTTTACATTTTGTGTTACATCGAAATTATCTATTGCCTTAATAAGACCTATGCAACCGACCTGGAACAGGTCATCGACATATTCTCCTCTGTTATTGAATCTTTGTATGACACTAAGTACAAGTCTCAGATTTCCCTTTATAAATTCCTCCCTTGCCGACTTGTCACCTTTATGCATTCTCTCAAAAAGATCTTTCTTTTGCTCATTAGATAAAACTGGTAACTTTGATGTGTTTACACCGCATATTTCAACTTTATTGACTAGCATAGAATAACCTCCCGGCAGTAAATTGAAGTCAGTATCATTATTGCCACGGAGGTCATTTTTATACTGTAAAAAAGCATACAAAATTTTCTCAAAACGCCTTGACAAACCCTTTACTTATTGGGAAAACTAGTCTCTATTTTCATTGTTAATTTATTACAATTACCAACTTATATCATTCGGCTTATTTCTTTTTTCAGCCTACTTATAATTTTCTTTTCCAGCCTTGATATATACGATTGGGAAATTCCCAGCATGTCGGCAACTTCCTTCTGTGTTTTTTCCTCTCCACCATTGGAAAGGCCAAATCTCAATTCCATAATCTTCTTTTCCCTCATGGATAATTTCTTCATTGCATTATTTAATAGCTCTTTATCCACCTCATCCTCAATGCTCCTATGAATCAAATCATTTTCAGTACCCAAGATATCCGATAAAAGCAGTTCATTTCCGTCCCAATCTATATTTAAAGGTTCATCAATGGATATTTCTGTTTTCACCCTATTGTTTCTTCTAAGATACATCAGTATCTCATTCTCAATACACCTGGAAGCATAAGTTGCAAGCTTTATGTTTTTACTGGGATTGAAAGTATTAATTGCCTTAATCAACCCTATTGTACCGATGGAAACTAAATCTTCCACTCCGACTCCAGTATTTTCAAATTTACGAGCGATATACACCACTAGTCTTAAATTTCTCTCAATTAGAATCTTTTTCACACCATACTCCTTCTTTTCCAACTTACTAAGCAAATAGTTTTCTTCTTCACTGCTAAGTGGGGGCGGCAACGCTTCACTTCCTCCAATGTAATGCACCGGAAATCTTTTATGTATTTTGAACCTTTTCAATAAATTTATGTACTTGATCCAAAAAAAAAGCCTTGCCTTCTTAAAAAGAATCATTATTCCTTCCCCTTTCAGTTTTTTTGTCTGTTTTTCTTTTACACCAAGTCCGGGCTTAAAAGTGCATTATAATTTTCACTTTTTGAAAGAGCCCTGTTATAAATGCCTATAATCACATCAGTTACCCCCTTCTTTTCATTTTTATCTCCAATTTCAATATAATCCGGTTTAAAGCCTATTAAGATACCGTTTTCCTTTCCTAATGATGTAAACGGTATGAGCCTGAATCTTGGAAACCAACTGGAATTGGATACGATTTTTGTTACTCCCACCAAATCATCCTCTTTTGATTCTTCAAAAATATTTTGAATCTCTACCGGCAAAATGCTTTTTATTGCTTTAAACTCCACCACAACAACAGGAGAATGAGTAAGGGGATCAAATAAAGCATTACCGGTATCAACTAACGCCGATAGGTTAATGATTCCATTTTCAAAGGCAATTTTCAAAGGTAAAAGCAGCCTATCTTTAACCAATCTGCTCTGAATGATATCCCAGAATATTTTAACTATAATTCCCACTGTTGCAATGCACAGAACCATAACTGTCCACTTTGAATTCCAGTAAACATAGAAGAATCCGTTTCTTATAAATCCACCGCTCTGATTAAAATATAAAAAGGCAAAACCTGCACCGGCAAAAATGAAAGTTGATATGTAAAACATCACCATAGTCTTAAAAAAAGCAGCAAATCGTTGGAAAGAGAAGGCAATAGCGACAATAGCAAAAGAAATAGCTATTTTTGAAACTGTAGTGTAATACACACCAAGTGAAGGATAAATTACAAGGAATGCAACATAAAGAGCCCCTACAAAAGCTGCCAGAAACAGTCTCAGGTGAGATATTTTATTCTTGGAAAACTTTCCTGTCATTAAAAGGATCAAGTAATTCATCACTATATTTTCAAGTACCAAGACGTCAAGAAATATTTCCATACATTTCACCCCCTGCAAGTGTGTCCACTAGCTGCTTTAAGTTACATAAACCCTTAATAATCAAATACTATTAACATATATGCAGAAGCATGTTTTTATATTCCTTTTATTTTTAAAATTATTGAAAAAATTAAAATTAAAGCTGTCCGATAGTTCATATCAATTATACAAATTGCCCCACATATAATTTGTCAATCCCCACTGTAGAAAAAAATTATCCTTTGAAAAAAAATGTAAGTACCAAGTAAAAACATCGTCTTATTGGTCTTTCATGCCAATCCAAAAATTCTATTTAAAATACAAAATCATGGTGGTATATTATTAATTAAAGAAGGCGGTTCGTATCATGGAGAAAAAAATATTGCAAGCATTGGCTGAAATGAGCAATCAGCTTTCAGCGTTAAGCAATTAATTTGACAGTCTCAGAAAAGATGTAAACAGCTGGTTTTCAAATTTGGAAATCAGGCTTGAGAATTTAGAAAGTAGATTTGACAATTTAGAAAACAGATTTGATAAATCAGAAAATAAAGTTGATGCTTTGCAAATTTAAACCAAAGAAAATACCGAAATATTAAAATCCCTGGTACACTCAGAAGAAGTAAATAAAGCTGAACACGACAAAATGAACAATGATATAGCCCACATCAAAGGCGAATTGGAATCCATCAAAAAAGACTTACTAAAGGTTGAAATAGTTACATCCGGCAACTGGAATGATATAGCTAAGTTAAAAGCAATTAAATAAACTACGGTATATAAATTCAAACATAATAAAAGAGCAGAAAGGTTATCCTCACTGCTCTTTTTTATATTCTTTATTATATTATTTAAAACGATTTCTTCTCAAGAATGTCGGAATCTCCAACTCATCGGACATAGGCTGCGGGTCGGGTTCACTTTCTATTATTCTTCCACCGGATATACCTACTTTATCAGCAGTTTTTTCCTGCTTTTTAATATTAGGAACTTTATCAAATCCGGTAGCTATAACTGTAATCAACAGCTCGTCCTTCAAATTTTCATCTATTACAGCACCAAATATTATGTTTGCATCAGGGTCTGCCGATTTTTGAACAAGTTCAGCTGCAGTATTAACTTCAAATAGTCCAAGATCGGGACCACCTGTAATATTTAGAAGTACTCCTCTAGCACCTTCTATTGAAGTTTCAAGCAATGGACTTAAAATTGCTTGTTTTGCCGCCTCTTCGGCTCTGTTCTCTCCCGATGCTCTTCCAATACCCATATGTGCCAAGCCGGTATCCAACATAATAGTCTTCACATCTGCAAAGTCCAGGTTTACAAGTCCCGGTACTGCAATAAGGTCGGAAATACCCTGTACACCCTGTCTTAACACATCATCGGCAATTTTGAAAGCATCTACAATAGAAGTCCTCTTTTCAGCTACTTGAAGCAGTCTGTCATTAGGTATAGTTACCAATGTGTCAACTACTCCTTTAAGAGTCTCTATACCTCTTTCTGCATGCTGCATTCTTTTTCTTCCTTCAAACATAAAAGGTTTTGTAACTACACCGACAGTAAGAATGCCCATTTCTTTTGCAATCTGGGCTACAACCGGAGCAGCACCCGTTCCTGTGCCTCCGCCCATACCAGCTGTTACAAAAACCATGTCGGCACCCTTAATTGCCTGTGCTATTTCATCTCTGCTTTCATTTGCAGCTTTTTCTCCAATTTCAGGATTTGCTCCTGCTCCAAGACCTTTTGTAAGTTTATCTCCAATTTGAATCTTAGTATTTGCCTTTGATAAAAATAAAGCTTGTTTATCAGTATTTACAGCTATAAATTCAACCCCACGTAGTCCAGCAGTTATCATTCTATTTACAGCATTGTTACCGCCACCGCCAACACCTACAACTCTAATCTGGGCAAATTGTTCAAGATCGATATCAAATTCCAACAATATGAGTCCCTCCTTATTCTTTCGTAATGCACCAATCGCCATCTAGCCAAAATCTGCTTCCGAAACATTCCACATTATATATCCCATTAACATATATAGTTAATTTCTTCAGTTACATTTGTCAATTCCATTCTTTCAATATTTAATAATATCTTAATATTAGGATTTATGCAAGAATGTTTTGGTTAGAAATAGAATTAGAATATTAAAACAAATTATTAAAAAGATTTGCCAATTTTCTTAAAATACCACCCGGATTCCTTTCCTTTTTCTTTTTTGCTTTCTTACCTTTGCAATCTTCTTCGCTTACACCAAATCTATTGACTATGTACTTTGCACAACCTACAGCTATTAAAAATTCCTGCTGGCTGATGTTTGAAACTCTATAGGATGCAACTCTTACCGGCAAATCAAACACCTCATAAGCCAATTGGACATTTCCATCGATATAGGAAATACCGCCACCTGTTAGCACAACACCTTTTCCATAGCCTTCTAATACATTTGCTTCTTTAAGTTGTTCTTTGCAAAGATAAAAGATCTCCTGAACTCTTGCTTCTATTATTTCAACAATTTCCGATACCCTTATATTCTTCTTTTTATTCTCATTTATTTCATTTACAGTAATTTCATGATCGTTTTTTATTAAAGAAGTAAGAGCAAGCTCATATTCCCTCTTAAGTTTATCGGCTTCATTATATGGTATTCTAAGTCCTATGGATATATCGTTGGAAATATGGTCTCCGCCCACCGGTATTGAACCGAAGTACACTAATCTGTTATTCTTGATAACAGATATGTTGGTAATACCGCCGCCTATATCAATAAGAATTACTCCCATATCCTTTTCTTCCTGGGTAAGAGCAACCTCTGCAGCAGCCAAACCTTCAAGTACAAAACCATTTACTTTTAACCCTGCTTTTTCCATGCTCTTTAGTATATTCTGCACAAAAGTAATTTTTCCTGCTACCACATCGGCTTCAACTTCCAATTTTACTCCAGACATTCCAACAGGGTCTACAATTTCATCATAACCGTCTACAATATACTGTATCGGTATTACATCAATAATCTGTCTGTCTTGAGGCAGTTTAACGTTCTCTGCACTTTGCAGAACTCTTCCCACATCATTTTTGGTAATTTCATTATCTATACCGGAAATGCTTATACTACTTTTGTTATGAATTATATCGGCATGTATTCCCATTATATTTACATATACAGAATCCACTTCAATATTTGCAAGAGCTTTTGCCCTGTTCATGCAGCTTCTAATTGAATTAGCCGTACTCTCTATGTCAACTATTATTCCCTTTTTTATACCACTACATGGTTCCATGGCCTTTCCCAATACTTCCAGTTCTCCGGTGTCGCTGGCTCTTGCAATCAATGTACATATTTTTGAAGAACCTATATCAACGCAACTTATTATATTCTCCACAAGTGTGAACCTCCCGTAATCCAAGACATGTACTTTATAGGCACAGCTTTACATCACCAGTAAATGCTTTTTGGAATAAAATCTCAAAATTGATCATACCAAATTTTTTTGATTTTTGACTTTTAAATTTAGATCTATATTTTTCCTGAAAATACAATTAATTAAAATAAAGACTTTTTCAAGAAAATATATGATATCCATAATTTTCTACTTATTTTTCAGTATTATTTATTATATTATCCTTTTTTGAAAGTTTATTCAATAGTATTCTACGAATAATAGCAAAATTTAAAAACAATCGATTTCCAAAAGCAAATACTGCAGCAAGATACAGCTGAATACCGAGTTTATCGCCTATATATGCCAATATCGCTGCCAAAATTGCATTACCAAAAAATCCTGTCAGAAAAATGCTTAAATTGAATTTCTTTTGCAATGTTGCCAATACGCCTCCAAATACAGAGTCTAAGGCAGCAAGTATAGCAATAGCTACATAATTTGAATATGCTGCAGGAATATCGTAAGGAATAAAGATCCCTAAAACAATACCAATAATTAAACCCAGCAAAGGTAACATATCAGTATCCTCCTATTGTTCCGGAATAAAACTTGGGGTGTCCCCTGTTGTAAAATCCAAATATCCTCTATCGTTTTTATCCAATTTATTAAAGAAAATCTCTCTTAAAAAACTTAATCGGTAATTGCTAATTTTTTTGTAATTTCCAAGGTTAACTTTAATCCTTGAATCAAGCATAATATTAATATTGTCCCAATCTGTAACGTCTATATATTTCACATATTTTAAAATTGCTTTGCTGCTGTCATATACATTGTCATTATCCAGATTATTTATCTCCTCAATCACCTTTTTATATATATCGAATTTTTTTCTGTCTTCAGCATTTAAAGCTTGTCCCAATTTACAATCATCAAAACTTAATCCATAAATATAAGGTAAGTTGTAATTGCTAATTTCTTTTTTCAAATCAAGTATATACCCTTCTACATCTATAATCAAATAGTCATCCATGTAAGGACCTATAACATAAGGTTCTCTTTCAGTCACAGTAATCTTCACTTTATTTGGGATGCCTAGCCTAACGGAAGCCTTTTTAACATAGTGGCAGTTTTCCTTAATACTTTTTTCCGCCTGAAAGGATCGAAATAATAATATGCTTTTAGTATCCCATCCATTCGTCCTAAACCAATTATTTCCCACAATTAGGTTGGTTACTCCTATTATCTCACTTTCAGCATAATGATTATTGCCTGCAACACTAATGGTACTTATATTAAACAACGGCGACAGTGCAGTAATCACTAAAGTTCCCACACTTAAAGCAGTGAGAAAGAGAAACCTTATAAACTTTAATCTCCTTTTTCGCCTTCTTGCTTTTCTTTTGTATTTTCTATCCGCTTCCCTCGGCTTACCATTCCCATAATACATTTTATCCAAAGCACTAACCCCTTTAATTTTCCCTAGTAATTAAGGCTCCGACTTGGGAAAGTCTTTCTTCAATTTTCTCGTATCCCCTGTCAATATGCTTTGTACCGTTGACAACTGTTGTGCCTTCTGCTGCAAGACCGGCCAATACCAATGCAGCTCCGCCTCTTAAGTCCCGTGCAGTAACTGTCGCCCCTGTAAGTTCCTTCACACCTTTTATTACTGCCAATCTTCCTTCAAGCTTTATATCGGCACCCATTCTCATAAGCTCTTCAACATGCTTGTATCGGTTTTCAAAAATTGTTTCAACAAAAATGCTTGTTCCACGAGCTATAGAAAGCAGCGAAATAAACTGGGACTGCATATCTGTTGGGAACCCAGGATACGGTAAAGTTCTTATTATATCAATTGCTTTAGGTCTGGTTGGGCCGAAAATATGTATTGCATTTTTCTTTGTATTTATGCGACAACCGCATTCCCTCAAATAAGTGATAACCGGTATTAAATGTTCCGGCGTAACGCTTCTGAGTGTAATATCACCACCGGTTATTGCCGCTGCTACCAAATATGTACCTGCAACTATTCTGTCGGGAATCACAGTGTGCTCAACTTCCCGCAGTTTTTTATTATTTCCTTTTATCCTTATAATACTAGTACCGGCCCCAGTTATATCTACGCCCATACCTATAAGGAATTTTTGAAGGTCAACTATTTCCGGTTCTCTTGCCGCATGCCGTATAATTGTGTCTCCTTCTGCAAATACAGCTGCCAGCATTATATTTTCTGTTGCTCCAACACTTGGGAAATCCAGCTGTATATCTGCCCCTTTAAGTTTATCGGCCTCACAGTAAATAAATCCGTGGTGAGCGTCATGAACCTTTACTCCCATCTTCCGCATTGCCTTTAAATGTAAATCTATCGGTCTTGGTCCTATTTCGCACCCACCTGAGTGTAAAAAACTATTGGCACATTGCTCTATATCTATAACATTTTATCATTTAAGAAATAATGTATCAAATATTTTTTTACGGAAATACTTTCCTAATAATTGAAATTTATAATAACATAGTAATCAAAAGTTATCAATAAAGCTATGTTTTTTTTAAATTTTTATATATAATGAAAAACCTTTATGTTATAATATTAACTTAGGGCATTTGGCCCAATGTATTTGGCCTCCTTACCTTAATCTAGGAAGAAGGCAGTATAAAACACTAAATTTTAAATATAAAGTAGGGGCTCGTATGAATATAAGACTTACGTTTACAATAATAATTTCCAAAATATTAGTTTTTGCTCTTAGAGTATTAAAAAGCGGAGGTACTACTCTTCCCGGCAAAGTTGCCCGGAAACTTTATCCTGATATAATAAAGGTTATATCCAAGGATTATAAAATAATTATGGTCACCGGTACCAACGGTAAGACTACTACCACCAGAATAATAGGTGAGATTTTAAAAGTTAACAACCTAAAATATATTACAAACAAATCGGGTGCAAATCTCTTTGGCGGTATTGTTACAACTTTTATTGATGCGGTTGACTTACGCGGAAGGGCAACTGCTCCCATAGCCCTTATTGAGGTTGATGAAGCTGCCTTTAACGTAGTAACCGACTATATTGAACCGGATGTTCTTGTGGTTACAAACTTTTTCAGGGATCAGTTAGACCGCTATGGTGAATTGTATTCCACCTTAAAAAGTGTAAAATCAGGAATTAGTAAATGCAAAAAAACAAAGCTTGTTTTAAATGCCGATGATTCCTTATGTGCCTCTTTAGGTAAAGATACCGATAAAGAAGTTATTTATTACGGTTTTGCAAAGGAAGCCTACCGGTCGGATGAAAAGCTTGTCAACTCCGATGCCATGTTCTGTATTTTCTGCAAGACCAAATATGATTACGAAAGCCATGTTTATGGCCATCTTGGCAGCTTTACCTGTAGTTCCTGCGGTTACAGCCGCCCTCAAGCCTTGGTAACCTGTGAAAAAGTGGTGGAACTAAACACTTCCCATTCAAATGTATTATTCTCTATAGCCTCAAGGGAAAGTGAACAGGAGAACAAAGAATTGCAGGCTAAAATTAACCTCCCCGGGCTTTATAACATTTACAATGCTTTAGCTGCAACTGCCTGTGCAGCTGCTTTGGAACTGCCTTCCGATAACCTTGTTGAAGCTTTGGAAAACTTCGAATGCGGCTTCGGCAGAATGGAGACAATTTCAACCAACGGTAAAAACATAAAAGTAATTCTTGTCAAAAACCCTACAGGTTTTAATCAGGTATTGAATTTTCTTTTGACAGAAGAAAAAAATATGCAAATTGCATTTCTTATAAACGACAAACTTGCTGACGGTACCGATATATCCTGGTTATGGGATGTTGACTTCGAAGTTCTGGAAAATGCGCAAAGCAGAATAGACAAATTTTATGTATCGGGCATCAGAGCCGAAGATATGGCTGTAAGGCTAAAATATGCGGGAATTGACTGTAGTAAAATTCATATTGTAAAGAACTATGAAGAACTCCTTGAAAAAGGGCTTTCCAATACAGAAGTAGGACATAACTTTTATATACTGCCTACATATACGGCCATGCTTGATATCAGAAAATTGCTTAAGAAAAAATTCGGATTAAAGGAGTTTTGGAAATAATATGTACGAGTTAAATATATGTCACCTGTATCCCGATCTATTAAACCTTTATGGAGACAGAGGAAATATCATTGCAATTGCCCGCCGTTCACAATGGCGAGGCATTCAGGTTACCATATCCGACATCAGCATTGGTGATACTTTTGATTCTGAAAAATATGATATTATCTTTCTTGGAGGCGGACAGGATTTTGAGCAAGAAGTAATACAGGATGATGTGTTAAATCAAAAGGGCAATGAAATTAGAAATGCCATACAAAACGATAAGGTATTTCTTGCCATCTGCGGCGGTTATCAATTGCTGGGGAATTACTATAAAACTTGGGACGGAAAAGAAATTGAGTTTTTAAAAGCCCTTGATTTGTGGACTATTGGCAGTAAGGAACGAATGATAGGAAACTATTGCTTTGAGTGCGACTTTTTAAAATCCGATAATTATGACGGAAGAATTGTAGGTTTTGAAAACCATTCCGGCAGAACTTACCTAGGACCTTCGGTTAGACCCCTTGGAAAAATTGTTAAAGGTTTTGGCAACAATGGTCAAGATGGCTTGGAAGGAGCAATTTATAAAAACGTATATTGTTCCTATTCCCATGGAAGTCTGCTTCCTAAGAATCCCCATCTGACCGACCATCTGATTACCCTTGCCCTTAAGCAAAAATATAAAGATTTTGATTCTCTAAAGGTGCTGGATGACCAATTTGAAGAACTTGCTCATAACACTATGATTCAAAGAATAGTAGGTTAAACCGAATCAAAGATCAATCTTGATTTTTCATCGGTGGAAAATTTGGTTTCGTTCCATAAAATATGCTCCTCCTTACAGTAAACAGTTTATATTTTCACTGTCTACCGTAAGGGGAGCATATTATCATTTCACCCTTTCAGATTTTTACAGCGCAAACTTTGATTAATTATCGTAATGGGCAGAAATCTTGTTAAAATGCTTTCCTATAATCATAATGTCTTCCATATTTATAGCACCATCTTTGTTTAAGTCGCTGCTTTCAACATATCTGCTATCGCCTTTTACAGTATTGTAGGATTTGCAAATATGCATTATATCCTCCATATTGATAGCATTATCCTGCTGTCCGTTTATCACCATATCTCCTGCCCACATAATTATTGGTGCATCTTCTGTAGATATCTCTGTATTGTCTGTTACAGTAACATTTTTTATCTCTCTTGTTAGATAGTTTGCCTTTGTAATTCTCAAAGTATATCCCTCTGCATTTGCAGGTACTCCGGAAATTTCAAAATATCCGTCTTTCGATTCAGCTTTCAAACCTATTCCCACAATCTCTACTATAAATCCGGATTCTATCTCGGATAGCTTATCTTCACTGTACATAAAGTCAGACTTGATATAACCGGATATAGTATATTTATCAGCATCTTCAATAAGTTTTAGCAAACCGAAAGCTTCAGTATTCTTGTAGCCCACTCCAGTAGCGTCACTCCAGTTGGACATTCCATCCCTTACTCCATCGCCATTGGAATCGTCATTTACCTGTACATCAAAGCCCATTATTTGTCCTGCGCCTTTGGCAGTTTTAAACGGAACTGCAGCTTCTACAATATATCCGATTACTGTTTCGCCATCATACATAAGTTTTGTTGCCGTAACAAATTTATCGGCAAGGCAGTTAGCACCATAGGATTGTACGTTATTGTAATTTACTCGGTACTGTGCATCATCATCTTCGTATTCAGCAGTTCTTCCATTGTTTTCGTCAATAAAGAATTCAATTGAATCCTGCTCCCATGGATTTTCAGCCGCATCGCATAAGTTGTTATCCTCTACATAGGCCAAAACATACAAGTAATTTTCATCCCACAGTGTTTTAACAGTAGCTTTGGAAGGCTTAGTTCCGGCAGTGATTAATTCAGTGGAAATTTCATTGGCATTTGCCCATATCTCGTCAACTTCCCCGTCAATAATCGGAGTGCCCTTCTTTGCTTCAGTATATTTAGGATTGATGAGGTTCAACACACCATATCCTGAAGTATCTACGTCCTGATTATTTTTAATATCGTTCCAGCTGACCTTTACTGCCTCATCACCTTCGCCATAAGTCAACCTTACGTCAAATCCTATTTTACTTGAAGGAGTGTTTATAAATGGCAGGCAAACTTCAAATTCATAGCCGTCCTCTACTTTGGTTGAAATTACCGCAGCTTGCCCGGTAGTTTCACCGGAAGTTGTAAAGGCATAGTAGGCATCTTCTGAAGCATTTCTTTCATTCTTACTGTTGTTTTCATCGATGTAGAACTCAATTTTAGATGGCTCTCCTTCCACCTTCAGCAAAGCATACAGGTTCTCGTCGTCCCACAAAGTCTTGACGGTTCCTTTTACATTTCCGTTCACATCCACAATATTTATGCTCTTTGTAACATCCCATACATCATCTTTCTTACCGTCAATAACCGGAGTTCCTTTAAAGGACAGCGCGTTATTTATGAATACAGGCAGCTTTGAAGCATCTACCAATGCCCAGTATGAGTATTTTGCTTTTCCATATTTGTCGAAAAGCAGTGGTGCATCGATTCTGCTTACACCTTCATAGTAGTTTAACCAAGTCATATCATCCTTTAATCCCCAGAAAGTAACTCCCTTTATTTTACCGGGGTACTCTTCAGCAAGCTCTTTTAACATATCGAAAAGTTCTTTATATTTATATGCCTGTCTGATTAACTGTTCTTCAGTTATTGGTGCATTCGGTTCAGTCAAACTGTTGTATACCGACATATCCAATTCTGTAAGTTCAACTTCAAGACCTAAGTCAAGATAACCTTTTAAAGTTTCTTTAATACCTTCCACAGATCCGTAGTTTATTCCAATATGACCTTGATGTCCAACACCGTCAATATGAGTCTTTTCTTTTAATTCTTTAACTAAGTTAAGCATTGCTTCTCTCTTTTGAGGATTTTCCTCATTGTTATAGTCGTTGTAGTATAATTTTACTTTACCTACAAGACCTTCCTCAACAAGAGCCTCATAAGCATAATCAAAGGCTTTTATAACATAATCGTCGCCAATAATCTGTCTCCACTTGGAATTTCTAAGTCCATAAGGCTGGCTATCTCCAATAGCTTCATTTACAACATCCCAAACTTCAACTTTATCGCCATAGTATTTAATCAAAGTCTTAATATGGGTCTTTATTCTCTCTAACAGTACTTCCCTTGATACATCCTTTCCTTCATCATCAACAAAGATCCAACTTGGAACTGCCTGATGCCACAAAAGAGTATGTCCTCTTAAACGCATTCCGTTTTCCTGAGTAAATTCAACAAAACGGTCGCCTTTTGCAAAGTTGAAACTACCTTCCCTTGGCTGCATTGAATCAATCTTCATATCGTTTTCGGCAGTAATACTGTTAAAGTGCTTTTTAATTAACTCGGACTGAAGCGAATTGTCAAATGCCGAAGACGGTACTGCAACTCCAATAGGGAAATAGTCAGCATAAACATCTTTTAGTGAAGGAATATCCGTTTCAATACCTTCTTCAACCAAAGGAGCAACTATGAGCACATCATCAATACCTATATCGGTGGTAGGATGGGCTGATTCAACATATATAAAGAGTTGCTCCAATTCCCCTGTGTATGTAATAGTATAACTTCCTTTCAATTCAACCCATGTACGGCTTGGAACTTCATAATCTACAGCTATTGTGTTATATGTGGGATCCCCATCGGCATCAGTACAGATTGTTACTCTCATCTCCTGGGGTTTTCCTGAAGTTTGATAAACCCACATGGATACATCTATAGTCTGACCTTTCTTTACTTTATTTAGAAGATCAAATTTTGCTCCCTGCCATGTGTCTGCTCTGCCGGTAACAAGAAGGCTCTTGAAACCGCCATGGGCAGAAGATTCGTTAATGGAAAGCTTAGCATCTTTTCCTGTACCGTTAGCTGTCCAACCATGGAAACTTGAATCTTCAAAACTAGTATCACATATTATGGAATCTTCTTTTGGATCTTTAACTTTACCTGCCACAACCACATCATCTACATAGAAATCAAAGCCCAATTCCGGTGATTCCACATAGAAAGTAAGGCCTGAAGGTTCTCCACTGTAGTCATAGGTATACAAGCCTTCTAATTTTGTCCACTCTCCGCTTGGAACTTCAAGGTTTTGTGCTACAGTTGTATAAAACTTGCTGTCATAGGGATCTGCACTTGAATCATCGGGACTATAGGCTGTAAATTTGAAAGGCTGAGGCTTTCCGCTATCTTGATATACCCATGCTGAAGCATAATAAGTGTTTCCTTTAACCAGTTTGCCCATCAAATTGGCTGTAGGACCTTCCCATGGATTGCTTCTTCCTGTAACCTTTAAGCTGTAGTCACCGCTATTGGCAAATTCATCACTTATAGATATGATTGAACCTGCACCGTTCCAACCTGCTATGCTGTTATTTTCAAAATCACTGTTTATAACAGCCGGGCCAACTATAATTATATCGTCTACATAGAAATCAAACCCAATTTCTGCAGCCTCAACATATATAACCATATCTAAAGCTGAACCTTCATATTTATAGGTATACAAACCTTCCAATCTTGTCCATTCTCCGCTTGGAACTTCAAGATTTTCTGCTATAGTTGTATAAAACTTGCCGTCATAGAGATTTTCACTGGTATCGTCACAGCTATAGGCTGTCATCCTGAAAGTCTGCGGTTCTCCGGAATCTTGGTATACCCAAGCCGAACAATAATAGGTCTCGTCTTTTACCAATTTTCCCATAAGGTTAATTTGTGGTCCTTCCCACGCATAGGTCCTGTCCGATACTTTCAGACTTTTGGTCCCTCCGTGAGCCAACTCGGAGTCAATTGTGTTTCTTTCGGTATACTTTTTATTTACGCCTGAAAATGTACCGTCTTCAAATCCTGTGGCAAACGGAAATAAATTTGTTTCCTGCTCAACAGTAAAAGCCGATACATTTCCTATAAATAGTGCCGAAACCAAGAAACTCAGCACTGTCACTAGTGAAATAAATCTCCTAGCTTTCATTTTTGCTCCCCCTTGTTTTAATATTTTTATATTTTAATATCCTATCAGGCATAAAAAATAAGCCTAATAGAATATTAGATAACTGTGCAGATATCAAATAATTACAAAATCATTTATATTAATTCGATATTTATATGTTTAAATAATGCCTATCGTGGAATCTAAAGATTATCAACTTGTAAACATCACTATTACAATAATTAGAAAGCTCTTTATATAAAAGACCTAGCTAAATTGAATACTGCATAGAAAGGATATGTAAATTTAAAATTTATATATGAAATAAAATATATAAAACAGTTTCTCTACAAAATATTATATCTAAATCAAGAATTTCGCAACCATATTTTAAATCAACTTCATCCTCAAAATGGAAACTAAAATGTGTTTTCATTCTTAATTGGACAAGTGCAAACATAAAAAAAGGACTTATAATAGTCCCTGTCTTGAAATTCATTGGTTTATTTAAATTCTATTGTTTAATTATCTTTTTAGAGAGTTGTTAATTACTTTATGTATAAAAAATGCAAGGGTTATTCTTTGAAACATCTAAATATTTTGGGATATGTTCTGTATTGCACTTTTTAACAGTTCTACTTCTTCCCTATTCATCTCATTCATTTCTTCGTGTTGACGTTCATTAATTTCAAAATGACTTTGCTGAACCTCTGCCAATATCTTTATATTATCATTTGCTTTTTCGAGTAAAACTGTATTTCTATCTACTCTTTTATTTAGCTCATAAATACTTTTATTAGCCATATCAACTCTTTGGTTCAGTTCATAGATATTTTTGCTTGCCTCATCAACCCTTTGATTTAGTTTATAGATATTTTTACTTGCCTCATCAACCCTTTGATTTAGCTCGTAGATATTTTTACTTGCCTCATCAACCCTTTGATTTAGCTCATAAATATTTTTATTAGCCTCATTAATCCTTTGATTTACCTCATCGAATTTTTTATCTGCTTCACCAAATTTTCTATCTATTTCATCAAACCTTTTATTTACTTCCGACTTAAAAATAGTTAATTCACTATATATCTTTTCCATCATCTCAAGCATTTTATTATCCATAGCATCACTCTCCTCAAAAAAGTATATCATTAAATCTTCATTTTTTAAATAGTTATTTTGTCAAAATTAAAAATCTCAGAAACAGTCTATTTTCTGAGATTTTTAAATATTCCTACAATTCCATATCCGGTGCAAACAAGTTTCTTAAAAGAAAGATTTTAACTCTTTAATTCTTCTGCATATTGCAGAATTCTTGCCAGTGTAACCTCGTAACATGTTTGGATTGCTCCATAATCCATATTAGATATATAATAAGCTTCCATTCTATCATGAATTTCCTTTGCCTTAGCAATGGTCTTTATTGCGTTATTCATAATAGAGTCGAATTGATTCTTGTTAAATTCCAGTTCAAGCTTATATTTATCCAATATCTTATCATCTATATATTCATCGAGATTTATCTGTACAAAGGGTTTTTCATTGTTATTGTGATATTCATTAGAAGTAGTAAGTACCACCCTCAGTTCCGGTATAACCAAATGCTCAAGCTTTTGGGGATTTAATGCACAATAATAAGCCTCAACATTATACCCTTTTACTACTGCCGTTTCCATTACCTTAGAAATTACTTTCTCAGTGCCTGTTCCGGGCCTGCCTTTCAAAGTATAAACTTTATTTCCATCCAATAAAGTAGATAAATAGTTAACGTAGCCATTAGGCGTTATTGCGCTGGCAAAAAGCCTCCTTATGCTGCCTTCTCTTTCTGCTGCATTACTGTCCTCAAACAAGCTGTCTATAAGTTCCTTTGCAGCAGAATTGACTTTGGCATTGTCAATTCCCCAGTTTATAATCTCCACGCTGTCTTCATAAAAAGAATAGGCTCCTTTTATGTATCTGTATGCCCTTCTGAAAGTCCTTCCCACTTCCTTGTTATCATTCATTATCTCTTTCCTATTTTTGCGTATCCCATCCTCATTCCAAAAGTCGCCAAGATGAATAATTTCATCTACCGCACCGGGATTTTTAGGGTCCACTACATGGGGTGGGGTATCTTATACACAAAATTTATTTTGCAGGTTAGAACAGAGAACCGTCCCCTGTTATATTTTGGATTTCTTTTATTAT
>Ga0134092_1000246_pt1 | contig 56970 bp, 51 predicted proteins | sample 3_6taG_FD_94454 | JGI IMG/M metagenome (GOLD analysis project Ga0134092, IMG submission 94454) | Switchgrass degrading microbial communities from high solid loading bioreactors in New Hampshire, USA - 3_6_20_6_A3 metaG | ecosystem: Engineered > Bioreactor > Semi-continuous > Anaerobic >... | reverse complement strand
CGTTAGCCTGTTCATTTTTACCCTTGACTATCCACAGTGCAGCAGTTTTAATCTTGCTTGCGGAATTTTGAGCTATTCTACGAATCTTAATGCTAATTTTTCATATTAACTTTACAAAGCCAAATATTTATTTTTACAATCAGTAAGAATATATCCCCAATAAAATATATGATATAATTAAAGTCCAATATCAAAGATTCTACTGATAAATATTGAATTGTTGTATTAAAGTTCAAATATAATTATAATAGAGATGTTGCCATAGTTAGTTTTAATGCTTCTAATAATGACTTGCGATTGGAGTGGTATAATTGAACATAGCATTTTTTCTTGTGGCAAAATCTGAAGTAGTTTATTTAAGTCCAAAAAATACAATGCGACAAGCTTTGGAAAAAATGCAGTATCACGGCTACACTGCTGTTCCTTTAGTTGATAATCAAGGAAAATATGCCGGAACTATAACTGAAGGTGATTTATTATGGAAACTCAAAAATACTCCTGGCCTAAATTTCGAAAATACAGACAAAGTTTTGCTGGAAGATGTGCCACAGAGAATAAATAATACAGCTGTAAGAATTAATGCTCAGATGGAAGATCTTCTCACCCTTGCAGCTGCACAAAATTTCGTGCCTGTAATTGATGACAGCGATATTTTTATCGGAATAATCAGAAGAAGAGAAATTATCGAGTACTTTGCTAAAAAGTACATTTTAAATAACAAATAATAATAATCAAGCTTTGAAGGAAATATTTTCATGATTATTTATTGACTATATAGGCAAAATAGTGCTAAAGAGATTAAAGCATACAATAAATTAATCTTGGAGGTGCTATTATTGAGCAAGAAAGATAACAGTTTCCGAAATAAATTTAAAGAAGAGGTAGCCAGCCAATTAGGCATTAACTTAAAACCTGGAGACAATGGAAATCTCTCAGCAAGAGATGCCGGCAGGATAGGCGGCGAAATGGTAAGAAGAATGATAAAAGCTTACCAGGAAAGAATGCGTGGTGAATAATATAATAAAAAAACGGATAAGATTAATTCTCATCCGTTTTTTTATTGCTCTCTAAATTATATATGACTAATTTCTTGTTATTCACTTCTAATCTCTCTTTGTCTATATTATTGATTTCACTTTCAGGTATTGTAACAGTATCCGGATCTCCATCGCTCACGTATTTCTTATCCGGATTATTATCAAAATATCTGAGATAATCATATATACCCGTACCTTGAACCTCTATCTCGCTTGCCCTTACTCTTGGTAATCTCTGAGGATCGAAGTCAATGCTATTAGGGGAAGGTGCAGGATTGCTTCCAACCTTTAAAACTGCTTTATGATAATAATCAAAACCTTCATAGCTTCCTGATATAACATATTTATAATTATCGCCTTTAGGAGCAGCACCATAAGGCAGTGCCAAAGATTCCACTACATAATCACCCAGAATTTCTTTAGTAAGTTGAACATTCTTGCCTAAAGATTTTTGAACTTCTTCAACGCTGACTTTTCCTAGATTCTCATGGTTATATCCATGATTCCCTATTTCGTAGCCATTTTCAACAAGAAATTCAAATTTCTCTTTTATCAGTTCTTTCTGCCTGAAAGGAACAGGATAATACACAAAAAAACTTGCAGCTCTGCCAAAATCGGGATGCTGTTTGTAAAAATCCTCCAGTATGCCTACTGCACAATTTGGGTCAATCTTTTTCTGGCCATCTTCTTCAATTATGTTGAACTGGTTCAGCAACCCATCATCAAAAGTTAATACTACTGGCGTATAACCTGCTTCTACACTGATATTGTTATTTATGTAATCTCTTAAGCTTACAAGCCTGTAACCTTTTTCATAAAGAGTCTGCAAATCCTTTCTGAAATTCTCTGGAGTTCGTACCCATTCTGCTTCCTCATCACCAATGCCATGATACATAAGAATCATTATTTTGCCATTTTCGTTAGGTTTTATCTTTTCATAATCAATTTGATTGCTTTCCTCATCTGTCTTATTGCTGTCATTCTCCTTTTCTTCCCCTTCAGTTTCAACATCTTCAATAGTTTGCTTGTCCACATTTTCTGAATTGTTAATGGCAGCATTTGTACAACTTGATAATAACAATGAGAGTATTAATAGTATAATAACAGAAAATTTTTTCATTTTTGCCTCCTATATCAATGCTTTTAAAATATTATAACACAGGAAGCGCGGCAAATCGACAAATTTTGTATTGTTTCCAAATATTAACTATCTCTTCCATTGAAAATACAGGTTAAATTATTAATTATATGATTACTTTAATAAATTTATTCATTAAAGAAAGAAGTTCTAGTATTTATTTTTTATATGAGGGAAAATTATTATCACAAAGATAAAAAATAATTTTAGGGGGAATTTAAATGGCATTAGGAAGTGGAAATTATAATAAAGGATTAGAAGTACCAAAGGCTCATAAAGCTTTAGATAATATGAAATATGAAATAGCTGCAGAATTCAATCTGCCCGTTTACCAAGGATCTGAAGACTACTGGGGAAATCTCACAGCAAGAGATTGCGGCAGAGTAGGCGGCGAAATGGTTAAAAGATTGGTTGCAATGGCACAAAATCAATTAACAAATCAACAATAAATAAATTATAAAAATCAGACACTGGCTTGTCTGATTTTTATAATTATTATGATATAATTATATAGTAATGTTAATCAGGGGTGATTAGATGAATGTAAAAAGCAATGAAATAGCTCTAAACAAGCTTATAGTTTTGCTGATATTAAAAGAAATTGATATGCCGTTAACATCAGGTCAGATAACAGATATAGTACTGGAAAATAATCTTATCAATTACTTTGATCTTCAACAATGTCTAATTGAATTAGAAGAATCCAAGATGATAGCCAGATTTGGCAATAAAGAAATGTTCAAAGCAACAGAGATGGGGTTAAAAACTGTTGAATTATTTATATCTCGCATTGACAGCCAAATAAGATCTACTATAGAAGATTACATACTAAAAAATAAAGAAAAAATTAAGCTGGAAACTCAAGTTCAATCAGACATAATAAAAAAGAGCAATACAGAATATATAGTTAATCTGAAAGTCGTAGAACAGGATATAGAGTTGATCAACCTCAGTCTTAATGTAGTATCATCTGAACAAGCCAAGCTCATTTGTTCAAACTGGGAAAATAAATATCATCAGGTATATGACCAGATAATGAATATTTTGATTAAAAAATGAGAATAAGACTTATGCCTTATTCTCATTTGATATTATATTATATACTTCTCCTATAAGGTATAAAGAACCGCATATGAGTATTATAGAATTATTGTCGGCAATATCTTTTGCTTTTTCAATTGCCTGAGTAATAGATGGTATTGCATAAACCTCAGAACAATGCTCTTTAGCTTCCTCAGCCAGTTCTGAAGCACTTAGAGCTCTTTCACTCATAGGTTCGGTAGCTATTATTTTGCTGGCTAAAGGTCCCAACATGCTTATACTGTCTCTGTGATTTTTATCTCTCAGCATCCCTATTATCATAACAATTTCTTTATCATGGAAATATTTCTTCAATGCTTTTGATAATGCATATATACCATCTTCATTATGGGCTCCATCAATAATCATAAAAGGATCTTTGGAAATAATACTTAGTCTTCCAGGCCATTTTACATTTTCAATTCCTTTTCTTATGCTGTTTTCACTTATTTCATATCCCAGTTCCTTAAGTTTTACTGCAGCAGTTATTGCAACTGCTGCATTCAATAATTGATGATCTCCCAACAGTGGTAATTTAATATCTCTAAATATCTCCCCATTGTATGAGTAGTCCATTATTTGTCCGTCCAATCCAAAGCCTTTCTGTAAGACATCCTTTGGAGATACTTTTATGCAGCTGGTTTCTTGTTCCTGACAAACAGCTTCTATGACTTTTTCAGCTTCCTGGTATCTTTGAGGATATAATATGGTAGTTTGATTTCTCTTTATAATGCCTGCCTTTTCATAGGCTATTTTTTCTATGGTGTTACCAAGAATATCCATATGATCATAGCTTATGGATGTTATGATTGATATAACTGAATCCAAAACATTTGTAGCATCATATCTTCCGCCTAACCCTACTTCAACCACTGCTACGTCAACATCCATATCCTTGAAGTATAAAAAGGCAAGTGCTGTAAGAGCCTCAAACTGAGAAGGCTTTTCCATGCCTGCTGATATCATTTTTTCAATATTTTCCTTTATCACAGCAACATAATCGGCAAACACATTCTCTTCTATTTTTGCACCATTTATGAGGTACCTTTCTGTAATACTTTGAAGGTGAGGAGAGATATAGGTTCCTACCCTATATCCCCCTCCCTTCAATATGCTGGATATCATTGCAGTTATGGAACCCTTGCCATTAGTTCCAGCTATATGAACTGCTTTAATAGCTTTATGGGGATTGCCTAAAAGCTTTAGAAGATTTTCAATTCTGCTCAACCCAGGATTACAGCCACCCTTTAGATTTGTATCTATATATTCTATGGCTTCTGCATATTTCATTTGCTACACCTCTATTCTAACGCTTTAAGGCGCTCCAACACTTTCTCCATAAGCTCTGCATATTTCTTCTCTTTGTCTTTTTCTTCCTGTATTACTTTCTCAGGAGCTTTAGCTATGAATTTTTCATTGCTTAATTTACTTCTTACTCTTTCCAGTTCTTTTTCTAACTTTTCCTTTTCCTTAGTAAGTCTTTCTATTTCTTTTTCTTTATCTATCAAGTCTTCTAAAGGCAGGAATATTTCCGCTCCTTCGATGATTACTGATACTGCATCCTTTGGTATGTCTTTCTTTTCTTCTTTTATGATTACTTCTGAAGAATATGCGAGTTTCTGGATGTATGAAGTTCCCTCCAACATAGCATTTCTTATTTCTTCTCTGTCAGATACGATTATGGTCTTGGATTTTCTTGATGGTGCTACATTCATCTCTGCTCTTATATTTCTTATTCCTTTTATAGCATCCATTATTATCTCCATATTTTCTTCCTGAGATGTGAAATCCATAGCATCATCATATTCAGGCCATTTGCTTATCACAATTGCTTCTGAAGCTTGTGGTACATGTGAGTATATCTCCTCAGTTATAAATGGCATGAAAGGATGCAGCAGCTTCATGGAATTTACTAAAACATGAATTAAAGTAGCTTGAGCTATAACTTTATCCTCTTCATTTTCTGAATATAATCTAGGCTTTACCAGCTCTATATACCAATCGCAGAACTCAAACCAGATAAAATCATAGATTTTTTGTGCAGCTATGCCTAGTTCAAACTTCTCCATGTTTTCAGTTACTTCTTTTATAAGTTTATTGAGTTTATTTATGATCCAGTAGTCTGCAGTAGTCATCTTATCTTTGCTTGAATCAAATATTTCTCTATAATCCTTGTTCTCATCTGTATTCATCAATACAAATCTAGCTGCATTCCAAATCTTATTGGCAAAATTGCTGAAAGCCTCTACTCTTTCCCAGAAAAATCTCATATCATTTCCTGGGGAATTACCAGATATTAGGTTGAATCTCAATGCATCTGCACCATATTTATCTATTACATCCAGTGGGTCAATACCATTGCCCAAGGACTTGCTCATCTTTCTTCCTTCTGCGTCTCTCACAATTCCATGTATATAAACATATTTGAAGGGTTCTTTTTTCATGTGCTCCATAGCGGAGAATATCATTCTTGCTACCCAGAAGAATATGATGTCATAACCGGTTACCAAAACACTGGTTGGATAGAAATACTTCAAATCCTCTGTTTCTTCAGGCCAGCCCAATGTTGAGAAAGGCCATAAAGCGGAGCTGAACCAGGTATCTAATGTATCCTCATCCTGTCTCAACTCTCCTCCGCATTTTGAGCATTTGTCCGGAGCTTTGTCTGTTACAATTATTTCTCCACAATCCTGACAATAATATGCAGGTATTCTATGTCCCCACCATAATTGTCTTGATATGCACCAATCCTGTATATTCTCCATCCAATTGAAATAAATTTTCGAGAATCTGTCTGGAACAAACTTAACCCTTCCGTCTTTTACAACTTCTATAGCAGGCTCGGCAAGGGGCTTCATCTTAACAAACCATTGCTTGGATAGTATAGGTTCTATAATTGTATCGCACCTCTGACAATGTCCTACGCTATGATCATGGTCCTTTATTTTTACAAGATAGCCTTGCTCTTTCAAATCTTCAACTATCTTCTTTCTGGCTTCATATCTGTCAAGCCCGCAGTATTGTCCTCCAATCTCATTTATTGTTCCATCATCATTCATTACTCTTGGCATTGGCAGATTGTGGCGCAAACCAACTTCAAAATCATTTGGATCATGAGCGGGAGTTATCTTAACAGCACCGGTTCCAAATTCCATATCTACATACTCATCAGCTATTATTGGTATTTCTTTATTCATAAGCGGCAGAATTACTGTTTTGCCTATCAGGTGTTTGTATCTTTCATCTTCAGGATGTACTGCAACTGCAGTATCCCCAAGCATAGTCTCAGGCCTTGTGGTTGCAATTTCTATATATTCATCAGATCCCTTAACAGGATATTTGATGTGCCAGAAATGTCCCTTTTCATCGTCATAAATGGTCTCTATATCTGATATTGATGTTTTGCAATTAGGGCACCAGTTGATTATCCTCTCACCTCTGTAAATCAGACCTTTCTCATAGAGACTTATAAATACCTTTTCTACTGCCTTTGAGCAGCCTTCATCCAATGTAAACCTTTCTCTGGTCCAGTCACAGGAACAGCCTAATTTCTTCAATTGATTTATGATTCTTCCGCCATACTCTCGCTTCCATTCCCAGGCTCTTTCAAGGAATCCTTCTCTTCCCAGATCATATTTTGTCTTACCTTCCTTTGCAAGGGTTTCAACTATTTTGGCTTCAGTTGCGATACTGGCATGATCTGTTCCAGGCAGCCACAATGTACAATATCCTTGCATTCGTCTCCATCTTATCAATATGTCCTGAATAGTATTATCCAAGGCATGACCCATATGAAGCTGCCCAGTTATGTTTGGTGGTGGGATCACAATTGTATAAGGCTCTTTGTCATAATCTATTTCTGGTGTGAAATATCCATTTTCCACCCACATATTATATAACTTCTCTTCTACTTGCTTTGGATCATAAGCTTTACTGAGATTTTTCGCTTCCTCCATATTATTACCTCCTCTTTTTTAGCATAATTCATTTTTTATGAAAGTATTATGTTGTTGTACAATCCCACCAAATAGCCATAACATATAATAATAAACCCTTCGTCCCAATAAAAGGACGAAGGGTTAGTTCGCGGTACCACCTTATTTCCGGCTATCACCGGCTCTTTACACTATAACGGGCAGACCCGCTTGCATCTACTTAATTCGACACAAGAGCTCCAAAGCTACCTTCAGCTAAATCTTACCTGGAATACCTTTCAGCCAAGGGTATTCTTCTCTGTAAGGAGATTTTCGCCTACTCCTCTTCTTCATAGCATTTAACAAATTATTTAATAATCTTATTTATATCATCATTACCGTACTTTGTCAATATAATTTGCAGAAATTTCTATATCATACCTCTAACAGATACGAATCTGTAAAAGTATATAAACAAAGATATAATATTTATGAAAACAAACAGATTCATAAGTAATATTCCTACTTGTAAATCAAGCATTATGGCAAAACCCGAGAGATAAAACATGAGGGTTGATATTTTTCCATATATATTTGCAGGAATAACAACATCGTCATTATTATATAGAAAGTATGCGCCAAGAATCATCAAAAACTCTTTAAATGTCATTAATGCCAAAACCCAAAATTTAATTTTATTGCTTATAACAAATATGGTCAATACAGATATTAGCATCATTTTATCTGCCAATGGGTCTAATACTGTACCTAATTTGGTTATCATGTTATATCTTCTTGCTATATATCCATCTAAAACATCAGTTAATGCAGAAAATAAAAAAATAAAAAAGGCTACTGTTTCACCATTTTTAGGCATATATAGATAGCTATATATCATAGGAGGCACCAAACCTATTCTTATGGATGTTAGAACATTAGGTGTAATCATGGCCTCAACCCCTGTCTTCGATATTTTCTATTAAATATATTTTTTCCAATTAACTTTTCTTTATTAAATCTCTTATTAACATTATATGCAATATTGTTCTTTAAGACCAGTCAGGACCATTATTTTATAGACAAGCACAATCAATTTTTCTGGGAATAAACTGTAAATGATGAATATATTCTTAGGAGTGATCGTATGAAAACCACAAAAAAATTGATTTGCTTAATCATGGTTTTAGTGCTCGGTCTATCTCTTCTCACTGGCTGCAGCAAAAGCGAATTAACCACAGTCAGACTTAATGAAGTTGTCCGCTCAATATTTTACACACCACAGTATGTAGCAATAAGCAAAGGATTCTTTGAAGAGGAAGGATTAAAAATTGAATTAACCACAGGTCAGGGTGCTGACAAAACTATGACTGCCTTGCTTGCAGGTGAATGCGATATTGGATTTGCCGGGCCGGAAGCCTGCATATATGTTTATAATCAAGGCAAGGAAGATTATGCTGTTGTATTTGCTCAGCTTACTAAATGCGACGGTTCATTCTTAGTTGCAAGAGAGCCAGACCCGGATTTTAACTGGAAAAAGACTGCAGGTAAAGTCATCATCGGCGGTAGACCAGGCGGAGTTCCTCAAATGACACTTGAATATATATTAAAAAAGAACGGTGTCATGCCAGGAAAAGATGTTGAAATGATAACTAATCTGCAGTTTACTGCTACAGCAGGCGCTTTCAAAGGAGGCGTCGGCGATTATGTAGCTCTCTTCGAACCTACAGCATCCATGCTGGAAAAGGAAAATGCAGGCAGCATAGTTGCTTCAATTGGTAAAGACAGCGGTTTGATTGCTTATACAGCATACTTTGCTAAAAAGAGCTATATAGAAAAAAATCCGGATATAATTCAACGCTTCACAAATGCTTTGTATAAGGGACAATTATGGGTTCAGAGCAATAAAGCAGAAGATATTGCAAAAGAGATAAAATCATTCTTTCCAGATGCTGATGATGATATTTTAGTTACCGTTATAAACAGATATAAAGAAATAGGCGCGTGGAACGATACCCCCATCACCATCCCAGAATCCTTTGAATTGCTTCAGGATGTAATGGAAACTGCAGGCGAACTGGAAAAGAGAGTGGATCACAGCGTACTGTGCGATGATAGATTTGCTAAAGAAGCAGTAAAAAATATTAAATAAATCGTAACATTTTTTCAATTCTATAATAATATGTTAGCGGGACAAGAGATATGTCCCAAAAAAACCCAATACCATATGACCTCCTTAAGGTAGGGGTAGCACAAACTGCTGCCCCTGCTTATTTTATATAATGCATAGAAAAGTATTAATTTCTTAAATTTATCTTTCGGCTAAATGAACTACTAGAACGGCTTCCTTGTTATTAAAATACTTCCAACGTAAGCCTTTCTTAATATTCATTGATTCAATCACTTTTAAAACAAATTGGAATATTATAAAGTGATGGAAGTTATCGAAGGGGTGGTTTGATGGATAAGGTAGTTGAAGTGTTAGATGTCTCTATGAACTACCATACCCTTGAGGGAGAAACCCAAGCTATACGAAAGCTGAACTTTGACATAATGAATGGTGAATTTGTAAGCATTGTTGGGCCCAGCGGCTGCGGCAAGTCTACTCTATTGTCACTTATAGCAGGTATTTTAAAACCTACATCAGGTAAAATACTGGTAAATGGCAAAGAAGTGGAAGGCCCTTCTTCAAGCGTAGGCTATATGCTTCAAAAAGATCATTTGTTTGAATGGAGAAACATCATGAAGAATATAACCATAGGCTTAGAAATACAAGGAAAACTAAACAAAGAAAATCAGGAATTTGTAGAAATGCTTCTGAAAGAGTATGGACTATATGAGTTCAGGAATTATTACCCAAGACAGCTTTCAGGCGGTATGAGGCAGAGAGTTGCCCTGATAAGAACCTTAGCAACCAAGCCAGATATATTATTATTGGATGAACCTTTCTCAGCCTTAGACTATCAGACAAGAATAGCAATTTCAGAAGAAGTTTGGCTGATATTGAAGAAGGCAAAAAAGACAGCTATACTTGTAACTCACGATTTAGCAGAAGCAATTTCAATGAGTGATAGAATCATAGTCCTTACGAAAAGACCAGCAGAAATAAAGTCTATTCATGAAATCAACCTGACTTGCAATAACAGAACTCCTATTACCTGCAGAGAAGCTCCTGAATTCAGGATATATTTCAATACTATATGGAAGGAGCTGGATATCCATGTATGATGAAGTTAATACCGCTATTTCTGAAGAATACAAAAAGTATCTGAAAAACCACAAGCGAAAAAAAATAGCCATAAGAATATCAAGAATAATAATACTGATATTCATATTTGTGCTTTGGGAAATAGCTGCTCAAAAAGATTGGATAGATCCTTTTATAATGAGCCAACCAAGCAGGATATTGGATACGCTTATTACTATGGGAAAGGATGGCTCACTATTTATTCATACGGGAGTAACCGTATATGAGACTTTAGTAGGGTTTATAACCGGCACCATTCTAGGCACTTTAATAGCCATAGCCTTATGGTGGTCTGATTTTCTTGCCAGGGTATTAGATCCGTATTTAGTAGTATTAAACGCTTTGCCTAAAACAGCTCTTGGTCCCATAATTCTTGTCTGGATAGGCGGAACAACAAAATCTATAATTGTTATGGCTTTACTCTTTTCTATAATTGTTACAATAATCAATGTATTTACCAGCTTTAGAAACTGCGATGAAGACAAAATAAAGCTGCTTAAAACCTTTGGTGCCAATAGGAAACAGATTCTTTCAAAAGTAGTTCTCCCTTCCGGGATAACCACATTTATATCAACCTTAAAAATAAATGTAGGATTATCTCTTGTAGGTGTCATTGTAGGCGAATTCCTGGTATCTAAAGCTGGTTTAGGATATCTAATTATCTATGGCGGCCAGGTATTCAAAATGGATCTGGTAATGACCAGTGTAATAATACTGGCTATTGTTGCAGCGGCACTTTATCTTTCTGTTTTATGGATAGAAAAGAAAGTACTAAAAATGATGTGAGTTATATGCTCACATCATTTTGTTTTCAATATATATATTATTTCAGATATATCTTTAATAATATAATCTGGTTTTATGCTGTTGTCCTGGTAATCACCAGCCTGGCTCCAGCTGACAAAAACGCTGTCCACTCCCGCATTTTTTGCACATTTAATATCAAATTCGCTGTCACCTACCATTAATGCTTCATTCTTATTAGCGTTTAACCTTGATATAGCTTCCAATATTGGTTCTGGATCTGGCTTATGTTTTTCTGTATCTTCTAATGCGATTATATCATCAAAGTACTTTAAGAGGTCAAACAGTCGAAGCCCCCTCTCGGCTAAAGCTTTTCTCTTTGATGTAACAACTGCAGTTTTACATCCCATTTTCAATATTTCCTCCAACAGGCTCTCCACATCGCCAAAGACTTCTACCATATCATCATGAATGCTTTCATTATACTTTATATATGTATCAAACATCTCTTTAGCCTTTTCCTTCGAAAATCTTTCTAATGTCACCATCAAAGGTTCACCGAAGTATTTTAGTATATCTGAATCGTCTATATTTATATCCAGATGTTTCTTCAGAGTATACTTAAAAGATTCAATTATGAGTTTATTGGTGTTTAATAATGTTCCATCTAAATCAAATAATATATATTTATATTTCATTGCAGTATTCGCAGCCTCCTTCTCCAATATTTTATCATAATTCAAGGCTATTTGTGATGAAATTTATCTTTTAGTATAATATAATTACATGAAAGGCAGGTGTTTTGATGTTTGAGCTATTATCATGGCTTCACAGATACTTATTTATTTTTTTATTAGCCTCTTTCTTTATAATAAATATAGCAATATATTATTATAACAAAAGGCTTCTTCAGCCTTTTTTGCCTGTAATAATAATCATAACAGCTCTATCTTCTTTTGCTCTTTTATCTGTTATTAAGGAAGATACAGATTATAAAGCGATAGCTATTGCTTTAGCATTCTGTTTTCAATATATACTTGCAAGAATACTTCTTGCCAAGCTATTAAAAATAAATGATATACAATTGTTCGATTTAACAAATATGTTATTGTCCATTGGGTTAATAGCACTTTATAGATTAAATCCTGAATATGCTATAAAGCAGTCCATGTTTGCTTTATTGGGAGATGCAATGTATTTTATTCTATTCTTTTTCTTAAAAAGGATAGATGTAAAAAAAGATTATACTATCCACCTGGCCTCCATTATTTTAGGAACATTAATAATCATACAATTCTGGGGTGTAGAAGTCTATGGCTCAAAAAACTGGCTTGAAATTCTGGGATACAGATTTCAACCCTCCGAATTCCTGAAAATAGTGTTTGTAATTTATATATCTACTATCTTGAGCAAGGGATTATCTAAAAACACTATGATACTATCAAATTCTTCGATATTTACAGCTGTGGCTTTCTTTGCATTGCAAAGAGATTTAGGTTCCGCACTAATCTTTTTTGCAGTATATCTTATACTGATGTTTGTTGTAGACGAGAAAGTATATCCTACAATAATATCTGCTGCTTCAGCCCTGGTTATGGCTGTAATCAGCTATTTCGCATTCAGCCATATTAAATCTAGAGTTGAAGCTTGGCTCAATCCCTGGAAGTATGTGTCTGACAAGGCCTATCAAGTAACCCAGTCCCTGTTCGCCATAGCTTCCGGTGGTTTAATAGGTACTGGATTGAGTTTAGGATATCCAAAGTATATACCAGCAGTCCATACTGATTTCATATTCTCCGCCATATGCGAAGAAGTAGGAATCATAAGTGGGATTATTATTATTCTAATATTATGCATGGTAACAATCATTGGATTGAATTATAGCAAAAACTGCAAAAGAACTGCAAACAAGCTTATCTGTCTTGGTCTTTCATCTATGACAGGAATACAGACGTTAATCATAGTTGCAGGTGTTTTAAATATAATACCTATTACTGGTGTAACATTGCCATTTGTAAGTTATGGCGGCAGTTCACTGATCTCCCAGTCCATCAATATCGGATTGTTATTCTTTATAAATACTAATGAAACAGGTGAAACACATGAGTAATCTACCAAAGAGATTAAACTATATAAAGTGGTTTTTTATTATAACTTTTTTTGGCATAGGTCTATATTTACTGATTTTTAATTTTTTTCAGGCTAAATATATATATTCCAATTCTTATAATAAAAGACTGAGAATAGAAAATACAAACATAATCAGAGGAGACATACTGGACAGAAACGGTATTGTCTTAGCAACCACAAAAGTAAAAAACGGAAATACCAGCAGAGTATATCAGTTTGGAAAGCATTTTTCTCATGTGTTAGGATATTACTCACATGAATTAGGTTCTACAGGAATTGAAGCTTTATATGACAAGGAACTTTCATCTTCACATATTGTGAATATTATTAAAGGAAAAATAAATAATGAACCAGTTAAAGGCAATACTGTCAAGCTTACATTAGACAAAACTATTCAAGTCTATGCTTCAGAACTGTTTGGCAATAAAAAAGGAGCATTGGTAGCGCTAAATCCCAAAACTGGGGAAATCCTGGCACTTGTAAGCAAACCAGATTATAACCCATCCAAAATAAATTCTAACTGGCCCAGCTTAATTGAAGATGCCAACAGTCCTCTTCTCAACAGAGCCATAGATGGATTGTATCCTCCCGGTTCGATTTTTAAAATAATAACCACATCTGCAGCATTGCATGGTAACTATAAAGACATGGAAATTGACTGTACTGGCAGTATTAATATTAATGGATATGAAATAAAAGATAGTAATACTAAAGGACATGGTACAATAAATCTTAATGAAGCCTTTACCCTATCCTGCAATTCATATTTTGTAAAACTAGGATTAAAGCTGGGAAATGAAAGCATATACAACGAGGCAGTTAAATTCAAATTTAATAGAAAAATATCCAGCCATGTTATATCCAAAAACAGCGTTTATAATAAGAAAAGTGATGAAAAATCATTGGCTCAACAGTCTATTGGACAAGGCGATATGCTAATTACACCAATTCATGCTGCTTCAATAGCTGCAATTATTGCTAATGACGGAGTTTTAATGCCTCCCCATACCATCTCCGAGATTATTGATATGAACGGTAATTCCATAAAGAATATGAAATCAATAAAGGGAGAAAGAATAATAGATCCTGATAAAGCAAGAGAGATTAAAGATATGATGATAAATGTGGTAAAATCGGGTACAGGAAAAAAAGCAAAATTAAGCGGTATTGTTGTAGCAGGCAAGACAGGTACAGCAGAAAACCCCCATGGCGCGCCTCACTCATGGTTTATAGGATTTGCACCATCTGAAGACCCTCAAATAGCAATTGCAGTTATTATAGAAAACGGTGGAAGCGGCGGAAACAATGCGGCTCCAATAGCCAGTAAGGTTATAAAAAAAGCTTTATCTAATATTTTAAAAAAATGAAGGAGAAATCCTTAAGGACTCTCCTTCATTTTTTTATTGCTTTGCAGCTTTTCTTGACTTAATTCTCAGATAGCTGAAGGATACAGCAATAATAGCTATACCGGCTATATCTGAATATGCTCCAGGATCTATACATAAAAGACCTGCAACAAACAATACTATTCGTAGTAACCAATGAACATGTGTGAAGAAATAACCTTCCATTGCAGCACCGACAGCTAACATACCAATTATTGAGGTTATAATAATCTGTATAACACCGATAATTGTAGTATCTATCATCAATATCTGAGGATTTAAAACAAATATATATGGTATTATAAATGCTGCAATCGCAATCTTACTTGCATTTATACCTGTTTTTAATGGATTACCACCAGCAATAGCTGATCCTGCAAAAGCTGCTAGGGCAACAGGTGGTGTTACGTCAGCCACAATTCCAAAGTAGAAAGTAAACATGTGTGCTGCCAAAGCTGGCACTCCTAGCTTCATAATTGCTGGAGCTGCTATTGTTGAGGTAATTATATAGTTAGCAGTAGTAGGTGCTCCCATACCCAGTATCAATGATGTGATCATTGTAAATACCAATGTCAGCAATAAATTTCCACCAGCCAAGCTAACTAAACCGTTTCCAAGTTTTAATCCTAAACCTGTAAGTGTAACTGTTCCTACAATTAATCCTGCAGAAGCACATGCTATGGCTACCCCAAGAGCACTTTTTGCACCTGACTCCAATGCTTCCAAAAGCATTTTCAGGTTAAGTCTTGTTTCTTTTCTTACTGCTCCAGCCAATACTGAAATAATTATACCATATAGAGCAGCTTTTATAGGTGTTGCACCGTTAACCAGGAAGTAAACAATGGCTACGATTGGCAACAGCAAATAACCACGCTGTACCATAATCTTTGTAAACTTAGGCAATCTTTCAGGTTCTAAACCTTTTAATCCAGTTTTTCTTGCTTCTAAATCAACCATAATCCAGATTCCTGTAAAGTACAATATAGCAGGTATAACTGCCGCCTTAGCAATTGTAATATAAGGAACTCCAATGAATTCTACCATCAAAAATGCTGCTGCACCCATTATAGGCGGCATTATCTGACCACCTGTAGAAGCTGCAGCTTCTACCGCGCCTGCAAACTCAGGCTTATAACCTAAACTCTTCATAAGTGGAATTGTAAAACTACCAGTACCAACTGTGTTAGCTACAGAACTTCCTGATATTGTACCTGTCAAAGCACTGCTTAATACAGATACCTTCGCAGGACCGCCAACTGCTTTTCCTGCTATAGAATTTGCTAAGTCAATAAAGAATTTGCCTATACCAGTCTTATCCAAGAAAGATCCAAACAGTATAAATAAGAATATGAATGTAGCAGAAACTCCTATGGGTATTCCTAGAATACCTTCTGTTGTATAATACATATGGCTTGCTATTCTAGATAGTGAATAGCCACGGTGATTTAAAAATCCTGGCATATATGGGCCAAATTTTGCGTAAAGCAAGAAAGTACTAGCAATAACAACAATTGGTATGCCTACAACTCTTCTTGTGGCTTCTAATACTAATAAAATAGCTGCCCATGCAACAATGATATCAAAAGTTGTCTGCGAACCAGCTCTGTATATAAGTGCTTCATAGTTAAAACTGATATAAAGTCCTACAAAAGCAGCCAATATTGCAAGGCAGATATCACTCCAGTGCATTTTGTTCCTAGGCATGCTTTTCTTAGCAGGATATAGCAAATATGCTAATACCAAAGCAAATGTCAAATGCACAGATCTTTGTATCTGAGCTGGTAATACACCTGCAAAAGCAGTGTATAAATGGAATAGTGAAAATAAAATAGCTAAAACTGCAATGAACCTTCCTATTGGCCCCGCTAATCTCCTATAAGCTGATTCCTTGTCATATTTCGCCATTATCTCATCAAAATCTATTTCTTTTACCTCTTCTTTAAGGTTTTTTTCTTCATTCATAACTTAACCTCCTTAAGAGTACAAATAGTGATACTTTTTGTATTTTGAAATGAGCTGTTTTTCCGGGTTCTATAAAATCTGATAATTTATATGTTTTATTATCAATATGCAAATTGTGGTTTGCTACTCTTCCAACAAATAATGAAAATGAGTCCATTTCAATGTTCAAGTTATCGATTTGTACCATACCGTCCTTTAATACTGGCTTTTGTTTATAATCAATATAATCCGGCATCCCTGCACCGTAAGCATAAAAGGAAGTCTTATAGACAACAAAATGTTTATCAATAATCCTGTAATATTCATAGACAGGCTTTCTGTTTACAGAATGGATAAAGCTTGTGTAAAATTCTTTATTATCAAATGCTCTATCAACAAAAACAATTCTTCCTGATTCAGCCTCAGTAATGGTTAACATGTCAAACATAGGGATGAACAAAGCTGCAATTATCAAAACTGCAATTGTAATAAATATTAGTTTTTTATTCATGTTAAATACCGGACCGGATATACCGGTCCGGTTTTATCCTCCCTGTGTGTGAATTATTTCAATAAGCCTTTCTCTTTGAAGTATTTTTCAGCACCTGGATGGAATGGTATAGAAATACCTTGAACTGCCTTTTCTAATACTAATTCTGCACCCTTTGCATGAGCTTGTGCAAGCTCTGGCTGATTTTCAAACAATGTCTTTGTGATGTTATATATTACATCTTCAGAAGCCTGAGAATTAGTAGCTAATGTTGCCATAACAGCAACTGTCTTAACATCTGATGTCTGACCTTTGTAAGTACCAGCAGGTATAGTGTACTCAACAAAGAATGGATATTTCTGAGTTAATGCTGCTATAACATCATCAGGAAGTGATACCATTACTATGTCATTCTGAGCAGTAATGTCCTGTATTGCAGCATTAGGAATACCTGAAGTTACAAAGAAAGCTTCGATGTGTTTATCTTTTAAAGCGTCTGCAGATTCAGAGAAAGATAAGTAGCTAACATTCATGTCATTGTAAGTAAGGCCTGTAGCATCGAATATCTGTCTAGCATTTGCTTCAACACCGCTGCCGGGAGCTCCAACAGATACTTTTTTGCCTTTCATATCCTTAACACTGGTTATTCCACTGTCAGGGGAAGCTACTATTTGTACAATTTCAGGATACAATGTAGCTATGCCTCTTAGATTTTCTATTTTTCCGCCTTCAAATGCTTCAGTTCCATTAAAAGCATAATCAAGCATATCATTTTGTACTATTGCCAATTCAGCTTCATTCTGACCTAGAAGCTTTAAGTTCTCAACTGAAGCACCTGTAGCCTGAGCAGTAACATTCATGTTAGGAATTTTGGAGTTAAAAATCTGAGCCATAGCTCCTCCATATGGATAATAAGTACCAGAAGTTCCTCCTGTAGCAAGGATCATGTTAGTTTTTGCTGGTGCACATGCTGTAAATACTACAGTAAGCATGAGCATTAGCGCTAATACGATAGCAAAATTCTTTTTCATAAAACCCCTCCTAATAATATATTCTGAATCTGTAATTTGATTGTAATATTAGAGTAACATGAAATAACAAAAAAAAACCGAAACTAACAATATCGTTAGAAAATTAGGAAACTTTGTACTAGCTTAGAAGGGATTTTCGTATTCTTCCAACATTACCAGAAGTCTTCTTATAAATGTTTTTATATTGACTTTGCCTCCAGTTTTGCTTTTGCCTCTTATAAAATCCATTTCGTTTTTTATTTCTATATAGTCAAATAGAGATGAACTATATATCATGAATTTTTCATTTGCAAAATCTTCAATTCCAAGGGTAGCCACATTTTTCATTGCTTTAGCTACTGCCCTTCGTATTCTCATTTCAATAGCCTTACTATCCGTATTCATGTTTTTATAATCATTGGGACTTCTTTCAATTACTATCTTAAATATATCTGAAAGCTGCATCTCTTCAAGGGCACTATTTAACTCCTTATCTTTGATAAATACTGAACAAATTTTGATTATATCCTTGCTTCCCAGTTCTCCTATAATACCAATATCCGATAATATCTGGTTAAGAAACTTTTTGTATTTATCTATATTACTGCTTTCAACAGAATATTCATCTTTTTTTAACTGAAGAGCTGCAGATTCTATAGTCTGAAATGTCCTTCTAAGAGTTATGTATTCTTTAACTCTTTTTATTACGTTTACTACTTCAATAATATTAATTGGTTTGTTAATAAAGAATTCAATTCCGTTTTCATAGGCCTTACCAATAATATCTTTGGAGCTGACTTGAGATAGCATAATAAAAACAGTTTTAATATCTAAAGACTTTACCCTTTTCACTATAGAAATACCGTCTTTCATGGGCAGCAGCAAATCAATTATTACAATATCAGGCCTATGAGTTATTATCATCTCTTCTCCTGATGCACCATTATCTGCTTCTCCTATAATCTCACCCAGGTCATATTGCTCAATTACCTTTATGAGAACACTTCTAATACTTCTATCATCATCTATGACTATAAAGCTATGCATTTAATTACCTCCCATTATTATGTCTTCCTTTGATATAGCAAGTACAAATTCCTTTTCCTCTAAGCCCAGTGAATTAACACATATTGAGCCACCTAAATGCTCCGTCAGCATCTTTACATGGGCTAGCCCCAAGCCAGTTGATACCATTCCTGTTTTAGGATCATATTTCGAAGTATAACCGGGCTCAAAAATCAATTCCTTTGCTTCTTCCGGGATCTCTTTCCCATTATCAATAACTCTGAATATTGCTTTGTCATCGTCCAACTCACTGATGACATTTACATAGCAATTATCATGAATACATGCTTCTATTGAGTTTTGTATAAGATTATTCAATATTGAAATAATAATTAAGTATTTATCGGTTTCATAATCGTCTTTTACCCTGAAGGACAACCTAATATCCTTATTAAGTCCTTCCAAATATCGTACAAAAATGTTTTGAATTATATTGAATACTTCGCTGATTTTCATAGTATTTCCTGTTTCTCTCGCAGGAAGTATTTTTTCCATGCTGAGCACTATTCTATTATAGTCTTTTTTTATTTCATGAATCTGTATCGACAGCTCCAAAGAATCTGATTTAATTTGCTCTATATCTTCTTTAAGCAGCACGTCTATATCATTAAGTTTATTATAGATTCCATAACTTTTACTCATGGCACTTTCTATATCCTGCATAGATTTTTTTAGGAAAAATATTTCTGATTTCATCTTGGCAGTGATAAGAAGAAGATCATGGTATCTCCTTTGATGTTCTTCCTTGGTTATTATAAGGTTGTATGATTTTATTATCCAATATAAACACAGAGTTATAGTTGAGCGAATTATGGCTGTAATTACCACTGTTTTTAGTATGGGTTCAAAAGGGTTTGATATAAAATGATTTCTAAGTATCAGCTCAAGAACATTTGAAGCAACATCTGCAAATATTAAAATTAATAGGAATTGCAGAGGATTGTCTACATGGGTTCTGAATTTTAGACGATCAATTGTTATTCCATAGCAAATATAGAAAAAGGTTGAAGGCAGGTGTCTGCTGATTGATGCTTCAAAACCAAATCTTTGCAGGGATAAATCTATAAACACTCTGGTAATCAATACGAATACTGCAACTATCATAGCTGTATCAGCTATAGTCAGATTTCTGAAATATAATAATAAAAAGGGAAATAGTATTACCGCAATTGATATTCTGAATTCAGTTCCAAAAGGATAAAAATTAATTTGTCCCAATAAAGCAGTGAATAAAGCAACAAGAAGCATTTCTTTTAAATTTCTGCTCATAATGCGCACATCCTAAAGCATGTTTTTTTATTTTTTATCTTTATTTTATTATTGTCTATCTCTTTTGTAAAATCTTTATTATAATTATACTTCAAAAATGGGACAAACTGTTGTATAATTTATTTCAGAGTGCTTAAATATTAACAACTTTAAAAAAGTTATTCGGGGGGTGTCATATTGAGAAGTTGGTATAAAACTTTTCTAGTCAGTATTGCTGTTTTTGCCTTTTTATTGATAATGTCAACATATCTATATGCTGACTTGGGAGATATGGTTTTAAAATATGATACGAAAAGCCCCGATGTCTATGAACTTCAAGAAAAGCTCTCAAAGCTGGGATTCTTTGAAGGCAATGAGTTTACAGATTATTTTGGAGATAAAACCAAGCAAGCCGTTTTAGATTTTCAGAACTCTGTTGGTATAAAAGCTGACGGAATTGTAGGTAAGGAAACAGTAAAATACATAAACATTAAAATACAGCAGCTTATTCTTTTTGAAAAAACAAACATGACACTGCAGTTAGGTGACAGTGGAGAAAATGTTTCTGAAGTTCAATCAAAACTTTTGGATCTTGGCTTTTACGAAGGCGAAATCAATGGCTTTTATGATGAACTGACAAAAGCATCCGTAGAAAGATTTCAGATAAATCAGGGTTTAGAAGCTACAGGTATCGCAGAACAACAAACCTTGATGAAACTGTTTTTAGCCTATAATAAATATGAAGCTGATAGAGCTGCATTAAGCAGGAGAACAGCAGGAAAGCAAATAGTTGATTATGCAAAGCAATATTTAGGAGTTATATATAAATGGGGAGGAGATTCTCCCAAAGGCTTTGATTGTTCAGGTTTTACTAAATACATATTTAAACTCTTCGGAGTTGACTTAGAACATAGTGCAAGTTCCCAGTTTAATTCAGGAGAAGTTATTTCAAAAGCAGATTTGGAACCTGGTGATTTGGTATTCTTCACTACATACACAAAAGGCCCAAGCCATGTAGGAATTTACATTGGGGCCAACCAGTTTATACATGCCAGCTCAGGCAGTAAAAAAATTATGATTACAAGCTTAGATTCGAGCTATTATTTGAAAAGATATCTTGGAGCCAGAAGATACAATATTAAACCTCAATAAAGGATGGCAAAACCATCCTTTATTTTTTCATTTCTTCTATTTTTTCACCTATTATCCTTATTCCTGTTTGGATATCCTCTTTCCTTACTCTGGAGAATCCTAATCTGAAGGAATCTCTTCCTTCACTGTTTACATAGAAAATATCACCAGGTGTAAATATGACATTATTCTTAATGCATTCTTTCAACAGCTGTCTTGAGTCCACACCCTCATGCTTTATAAATACATGCAGTCCTCCATCACCGTAAAGTTCAGCCTTAGGAATATACTTTCTTACGGCAGCTACTACATCTTCATACTTCTGTTTGTAAACTCTTCTTGCTTTCTTTATATACTTTTCAAAATAACCTTCTCTGAAAAACTGATAAAGCACAGCCTGATCCAAAAAAGATGTATGAATGTTTCTGCTCCTCTTCACACTTTCAAGATAGTCTATAAGTTTTTTATCTCCAAATATCCATCCAATTCTTAATCCGGGAAATAGTATTTTGGAAAAGCTGCCGATATAAATGACGCTGTTGCCTTCACCACCAATAGCTGCAACGGGTGCTATATGAGATCCAAAATACCTCAACTCTTCATTAAATCCATTTTCTATTATGGGAATATTATGACTCATAAGTATTTGAAACAGTTCCATTCTCTTTTCCCAAGACATAGTTATGCCTGTTGGATTATGATAGGAAGGAGTTATATAAGCTAATTTGATATTATTGCTATGTATAATCCTTTCAACTTCTTCAGTATTAATGCCCTGGTTTTCCATTTGGGCACCGCATATGTTCAACTTTCTAAGCCTCATTATCTTCAATGCTGTATTGTGGGTAGGATTTTCGCAAAGTATGCAGTCTTCTTCCTTGGTTAAAGATGATATAAGAATCTCAAATGCTTCTGTAAAACCATTGGTTATTAATATATTTTTCCCTTTTGTATTTACCCCTTTGCTCTCCATATACTCCATAAGAAAATCAATAAAAGGTTTATAACCCTGTGCATAACCATAATTAAGTATTTTATAGCTTTCAGAAGATATGACATTCATAAAGGCTCTTTTGAAATCATCTATGGGGAATAGTTCTGGATCAGGTGAAATGCTGCTCATAGGAATCATGTTTTTTCCCCAGGATGCTTCATGCTTTACAATATCAAGTTCCCTCGCTTCAATAGCATATCTGTTTATCTTGGCAGTCCAATCAACTGACCAGCCTGGATTTGTGCTAACATTGACATCAGAAACAAAGGCACCCTTGCCCTCGATAATATTTATAAATCCGTCATCGACCAAGGACTCATAAGCAGCTATTATTGTGTTTCTGCTGACATTTAAAGCTGAAGCTAGTTCTCTGGTGGAAGGCAGTCTTTCACCTTTTTGCAACATCCCCTTTGCAATCATGGTCCTAAAATAGTTTTTTATTTGTATATATATAGGTTGGCTGTTATCAAGTTCAATATTGTGAAACATGTTTTCACCTCAAAAAACAAATGGTAATAGTCATTCTATTACCATTTTTACATATTTATAACCAAAAATAAAGGAAATCAGCATCTTTCTCTTACGGAAAGCTCCACTATCTTATCTAAAAGCTCCCCGAAGCTTAGACCATAAGCCTTTGCACTTTTCGGGAACAGGCTGTTTCTTGTAAGGCCAGGCAGGGTGTTTATCTCCAGCACATATATATCATCTTCTCCTATTATTATATCAACCCTGGCATATACACTGCACTTAAGATGCTTCCAACATTTAAGAACAGCCTCCTCCACCTTTTCTTTGATAGGTGAATCCAATTCAATTATTATTTCATCAGCCCCGCCATCTGCATATTTTGATGTGTAATCAAAGAAATGGGATTTGGGCTTAATTGATATTACAGGAAGAATCTTTCCGTCCAATATGCAGCAAGTTATCTCCTCTCCTTTTATATACTTTTCTATCATAACTTCATCATCATATTTTAAAGCCTCAATTACTGCATTTCTTATATCATTTTCATTTCTTACAATAGTTGTGGCAACACTGGATCCTCCGCTATTCGGTTTTACAACTACAGGATAACCTATTTCTGTTATCTTTTTTACGTCCAGCTCATCAATGCTGCTTACTGTAAGCCATTCAGCAGTATTGACTCCCGCAGTCTTTAATATGCTTTTTGTAATGCTCTTATCCATGCATATTCCGCTGGCCAAAGGGTTACATCCTGAATAGGGTATGTTCAATGTTTCCAAAACTGCCTGAACAATGCCATCTTCTCCAAACTTCCCATGTAAAGCTATAAATGCAAAATCTATATCCTTTGTCTTTTCAATTATGTCCTCTTTCTTGTCAATGACAATTGGTATAACTTCATATTTGTTTTTATCAAGGTTATTTACTATCTCTCTTCCTGTATTTAGTGATACTTCTCTTTCTGAAGATATACCACCCATTATTACTCCAACTCTCATACAAACACCATCCATTTATATCATTAAAATAGTCTGTTATCATTTTAGCATGATAACAGACTATTTTTTAGAACCACATCAATAGTTTTTTACATTGTAACTGGTATGCTTGTTTAAAGTACAAAGCTTACCATCCTTAGAACTTCAAAATAATCATCAGTTTCAAACAACACCGTATTGCTGTTTAGTTTTTTCATACCAGGGTAGAATGATACTTTATGAGCATAAGCATGCTCCTTGAAGCAGATTTCTACAGTGAAGTACTCAGGCAAAGCAATCTTGGCTTTCCCCAAATCTTGCTTTAATGCTTTCTCTGCAGTTTCCTTTATGAGCTTCAATGATTTTGCTGTAGAAAGACAAGCTGCTGATGCTCCCACGCCATCTTTTACTGCTACAGTATGTAATCCTGGATGCAGTCTTTTCCCGTTTTCACACAGCATTTTGTCACCGGACAAGAATACAGTTGGCACACCTTCCAAGGCTGCAGCATAGCTATAGAGCATGAACTCACTGCAATACTCTCCATTCATCTTTATATACAATGGTTTTCCTGACATTGTATGTGACAGAGGATTGCCTCCCTGACCAGCAGCACTATGATAACCTACAAACATGGCAGCATCGAAGCTGCTGTCAATTCCAAAGACCATTGAATAGGGATGACCAGACCAACCTCTTATAAGAGTAGCACATTCAGGCAGCTTAGTTATATCAATATTAGATGCAGTATCATGAGCATCCTTTATTACTATCTCATCTGCACCTGCATTAATGGCACCTTCGCAAGCAGCTAAAACTTCTTTTGTCATCTGCTCCGCATAAATACTGTAAAATTTCTTATCAATTTCGCACTCATCCCATCTGATGGTTGGAGTTGTACCTTCCATATCAGCACTTATAAATATCTTCATAGCTTTTATCCCCTTTATATAATTATTTTTTATCTGAAGTTTCCTTTGCAATTTCAATGCAGCGCTTAGCAAGTATCGTTACAGGATCTATACACTGGCTTCGTATACCTATTTTATCAGCCAGAAGCGGCAATTCAGTGCAGCCTAAAATTATTGGAATTTCTTTTTCAGGCATATATTTTTTTACAAAGTTCTGAAACTCCTCTGCGGTCACATCAAACTTGCCTGATTTGACAGAATATATCCAATCCATAACAATCCTTATATCATCTTCATCAGGTTCTATAATATTCAGACCAAATTCCCTGAATATATTTTTATAGATTCCTGCCTTGTATGTGCCTGCAGTAGCAAGAAGTAGATAATTATCCTCACTGGGTTTGGATTTTTTCAGAAATGATGCAGTTTCCCTTATCATATGGAGAACTTTTGACTTCGTATATTTCACAATATCATCATAAAAATAATGAGCTGTATTGCATGGAATAATAATAAAGTCTGCTCCCATCATTTCAAGCTTAATGGCTGATCTTATCATTTCAATTCTGGGATCTTCTCCATCACCACAGATATATCTTGTTCTATCTGGTATCTGTGAATTGCTGTCTATAATAATATGGATATGTTCCTGATCGCAGCTTGCTGGAGTCATCTGGATTATCTTGTTGTATATATCGCAGGTTGCAGCTGGGCCCATGCCTCCCATAATTCCAAGTATCATTTTATCTCACCTCAATATAATCCTTTAATATATTTCTGGTATTTCCTTTATAACCTGTTACTCTGCCGCTGGTTATCATAGAATTTAATACAGCTTCCTCTTCACACTCTGCAACGGCTCTGAAAACCAAATCAATTTTATCTTCTCTTAAAACTTTTATATTCACTATATCGCTTTTATGACCAAGCTTTAGAACATTAGCCGTAGAAAAAGCAATCATAACCTCACCGCTGCCATGTCCAATATATGAGCCCAATCTAGCCAATCCCACACCTGCTCTCTTGCAGACCCTTCTTAATTGCCTGCTGCTTAAGGGTATATCAGTAGCAATAATGGATATGATTGAACCTTTATCAGAGTAATTTTTAATATCTTTACTCTTTGAAATTCTGCTTCCTATTCTGTCTCCGTTTATAATCAGATCCTCAAGTCTTCCATGATTTGATAGAACCAAAACTCCTACTGTATAATCCTTGTCATCAATCTTTACTATCCTTGAAGCAGATCCTATTCCACCCTTTAACTGGTGACAACTCATTCCTTTACCTGCTCCTACATCTCCCTCTTTAAAATCAACACATGCATCCTCTATAGCTTTGAATACATGTTCTTTTTTAACCGCCCTTAACTGAATATTATTGAGATAGCTGTCATTGCATTCACAAACCACAGGGTTTACTGACTGCAATTCAACATTTTCTCTCTTACATTGTTCTATCATGTATTCAACAACCGCATCGTAAACAAGTCCTACATTTAATGTATTAGTCAGGGCTATAATAGACTCAAGGCTTCCCAACTCATCAATCTGCATAAGACCTGTTGTCTTGCCAAAACCATTTAATACATAAGAAGCAGCTACCAGCTTATTTGTATAAATATTTTCTTTCATCGGAAGGATCACTGTTACACCTGTCTTACTCTCTTCAGTATCAATTGTGCAGTGCCCTACTCTAATTCCTTCTACATCAGTAATTTTGTTAAGCTTTCCTTTTGGAAGCTGGCCAATAGATATTCCATAATCTTCTATTCTTTTTTGCTTTATCATCAGCTTACCACCTCTATTTAACAATAGCACTCCATATATGGAACTTCAATATTTTTATTAATCTATACATTTGTCGTTTTATTAACTAAAAAAGGCTTGGAAATTACCAAGACCTTTTTTAGTTAAATACTTTTTATAATAATCAATTCTTATTAATTTTTTATAATATAATCATATTCCTGTTGGAGTTATTGAACACCCTTGCTTTATCTCCATCTACCATTACTATATCTTCAATTCTCATACCGAACTTGCCTGGTATATATATGCCCGGCTCAACACTGAAACACATGCCAGTCTCCAATATCTGCTTGTTTCCATGCTTTATATAAGGTGCTTCATGTACTGCCAGTCCTATGCCATGGCCGGTTCTGTTTATGAAATATTGGCCATATCCTTCATTGGTAATTATATCCCTGGCAACTTTATCTACTTCCTCTGCAGTTATACCCTCCCTAACTGCTTTTTTTGCTTCTGTAGTTGCTCTAAGGCATATTTCATATATCTTCTTCATTTCGTCAGTAGGTTCTCCTACAAACACTGTCCTTGAAGTATCTGAACAATATCCCTTATACCTGCAGCCAAAGTCCAATACTATAATATCCTGTTCTTCTATAACTCTCTTGTCATCGTTATAATGAGGTATGGAGCTATTTGGACCAGAAGCAACTATAGGTTGAAAGGATAACTCTTCTCCTCCAAACTCTATCAATAACTCTTTTATTTTATTGGCTATATCTTTTTCTGTCACACCAGGTTTAATAAACTTAAGGACTTCTTCGTAAGTTCTATCTGCAATTCTGCCGGCTTCTGCCATTAATTCTGCTTCTTCCTCGCTCTTTTTGATTCTTAATTTTTCGAAAATAGATTCTCCATTTATATATTTGCATTTCATGTATTCTGACATATCTATTAAATCAATGGCTCTGACACCCTCGTTTATTGCTATTGATTTTCCATTGAGATTATAGTCAGCCTGAGCCTTTTCAAAACATCCCAGGACACCTTCGCCATCAGACCAGACATAGATGTGAGCTTCTTCCTTCAGAGCTCCCCTCACTTCTTCATAGTATAATTCAGGACAAATGAAGAACCATCTGCCGTCTGCCAAGACAAAAAACCCTCTAAATCTTTCGTCGGAGAAAGGTTTAATTCCTGCCAGATATTCCACATCATAGCTTGGCCCCATCAGACATCCGTCAACTTTTTCTTCTATAAGAATATTGACTAACTTTTTCAGTTTTGATTTATCTAACATTCAATAACCTCCTTAAACCCCATCTCAGTTATGTTTTGCCTTATTCATTATTGTTTTCTGGAAAGCATGGAGCACTAGCGACATGGCAATTACGCCATATGCAATAAAGGCCCTGAAAAATTCTCCTATCTGTGAATCTCCCAACAGGTTTTTACCAGCATTAGGTGATACTATAAACAAGGTATGGAATAATATTGTTCCTAAAATTGCTTCTCCTATAGTGGCTTTTGTTACAGAAGCACCGCCAACCAGAATTGCTGCAACAGCAAACATACCAACCTGCTCATGACTGCTGTATGTCTGCAAGGTACCGATATTCTGTAAAAACATTATCTGACCCCAGGCAGCTAGAACAGTTGAAATTGTTATTGCAATAAGTCTTACTCTGTCAACATCTATACCGGATACTTTTGCAATATGTATATCCTGGCCTAAGGCTCTAAAATCCTGTCCAAGTTTAGTTTTTGTAATAAACCATATTACAACACAGAAGAAAGCAATTATGATAAATGACACAACAGGTATTTTCACTCCCATAATAACAGGTTGCCAAATTTTATCTAAAGAATATTTAACGAGGTTTAAATCGATTGCATTTTTCAGACCTATTCCTCCGGGCAATATGATCTCAGGATCTTTTACTGGTATCAGTGTTCCCATGAGGAGCAGGAAAACCAACTGATACAAACCCATGGCAAAATAACCCAGAATCAAGCTTGTTATCATCTCCTGACCCTTTGTTCTATTTAATATAGAGCCTGTTCCTAATCCAAATAATATAGCAAATGGTGTAGCAATCAAAGTAGCAGCTAGAATGCCTGTTAAACCACCGATATTAAATATTTTTATTGTTATTAGACCAATCTGCCCTGCCATTGCCCCGATAACCAGAGCAAAGTTGAGGCCCATACCAGCTAATACAGGTATAATAAGTGATAAGACCAATAGAAGATTTCTATCCAGTCTTGCAATGAGTTCATTTAATACATATATTGGGCCAAGCTTAGAAGCAATTGTGCCACCAAGACAAATTATTATGAACATTATTGGAACGGAGTTTTTTACAATTAACTGCTTAATATCGAATTTTTTAGCCTTGTTTTCATTCAACTCTATTTTTGTGCTCATTATTCATTACCTCCCATCCTGGTTAAGGCATAAAGAATAACTCCATTACTTACAATTATTCTTATAACCTCCGACAAGTTTCCCTCAGGCATCATCTTGTTTATTACCGGCAATGATATAGTCAACAGAGCCTGGAAAAGTATAAGTCCCGAAATAACATTTCCAATGGATGCCTTCTTAGCTGATGCTCCTCCAATCAGTATGGCTGATATTGCTACGAAAGGCATCATCAAAGGACCTTGATACAATTGGAAGAAACCGTAACTCTGAGCATATACAATAATACCTATGCCACCCAAGATCATGGAGATAATTACTCCAATCATTCTTTGCTTATTAACATTAATTCCTGAAGCTTCTGCAAATTTCTGATTATCACCTGCAGCAATCATAGCAGCTCCGGTTTTGGATCTAAGGAACAACCACATTAAAAAACAACAAATAGCAAAGAAAAGTAGCGTTCCTATAGGAAGATTCCTTCCGAAAAGTTTAAAAGGAATCAGATGATCAAGTACTTTGTCATATTTATCAACAAGGGTGATAGTGACCCTAAGACCTCTACCTCCTATTGCCCATACCATATCAGGATTCTTAAATGGAAGAACGAGCCAACCTATGCTCATAAGGGAAACCATGGAGAATCCCATATATGTTCCTACTGTCATCTCATCTCCCTTTACTCTGTTTAGTAAGAGTCCGTAAAAATATCCTGCAACAGCTGCCAAAGGAATGTTAATCAAAACTGCTACTATAAAAGCGGTTAAACCTACAAGCTTCATTTCAATGGCTATGCATCCCGCAAGTATACCGCACAATATACCTATGGATAGGGCAAAATTAAGTCCTGTACCAGAGATAATTCCAGGAACCATAGCAAGAACTAGAATGCTGTTCATGCCTATTCTGATTAATGAATCAATTAACAAATCTGGTATGCTTTGCTTCTGTATAATTGCAATGATTAATAGCAACGCAAGAAATATGGTAATGTATACTTTAGGATATCCATAGCGTTCAATACACTTATTCCATAGGTTTTTCATCTACATAACCTCCTTTGAGAGAAGATCATACTTGCCTGCCATCATTAGACCGAAATCAACATCTGAATCCTTTGGACTTAATATACCTTGTACTGTACCGTTATACACTATTGCAATTCTATCGCATATTGATCTTAATTCACCAAGTTCACTTGAAGTCATAACTATTGTCATTCCTAATTCCTGATTCAGCTTAACCAGTAAATCAAGTACTAATTTCTTAGCACCTATATCAATACCTCTTGTTGGCTCTGAAACAAAGAGCAATTCAGGTTCCAGAGTTAATGCCCTGGCTATACATACTTTCTGCTGATTTCCTCCACTTAATCTTCTTGTATACTGTGTTGGACCAGTACATCTTATATCAAGATCTTTAATCATTTTTTCCGCCCAGGCTCTTATAGCTTTGTGATCCTGCATTTGCAAAAACTTAAGACCCAGGAAGGGTTTTAAAAATTTATTCTGTATTTGCATACTTGTCATAACAATATTTAATTCTATAGAATTATCAAGGAGCAATCCTACACCTCTCCTATCTTCCGATACAAAGGCAAGTCCATTTTTTATTGATTCCCTAGGGTCATTTAATTTTAACTTTTTACCATTCATTATAACTTCTCCGGTAGCGTTATATAAACCCATTATACCGTTTGCAATACCTATTTTCCCTTGGCCAGCTAAACCACCGATGCCAAGTATTTCTCCTCTTTTTATATCCAAATCAACATTATGAACCATTTCACCAGGCATATCTACGCTTAGATTTCTAATGGACATAATAATATCTTGCTTTTCTTCGCTGGTTCTTACTTCCCTTTCTATTCTTTCAACCTTTCTGCCTACCATCATTTGAGCAATTTTTGCAATAGTGGCATCTTCTCTTTTAATTTGTCCAACCTGTTCTCCATCTCTTAAGACAGTGATATTGTCTGCTACACTTAACACTTCATCTAATCTATGAGTTATAAATAATATGGCTATACCTTTATCAGCAAGTTTTTTCATTGCATCTAACAGTTTCTCCGCTTCACTCTCTGCCAAAACTGCTGTTGGTTCATCAAAAACTAAAAGCTTTATATTCTTTTTGTCTATTTCTCTTGCAATTTCAACAAATTGCATATATCCTACCGGCAAACCGGCTATAGGTAACCAATCATCCACATTCATTCCAAGATTTTTTAGGGCATCTTGCGCGTCCTTCCTCATTGCAGGGATATCCAGAGATTTTAAAGCAGGCCCTAAAAATCTGCTCACTGGATTATGTTTAGTGATCTCTCTGTTAAGTTTAATATTTTCTGTAATCGTAAACCCTGGAAGCAGCATAAACTCCTGATGCACCATACCAATACCTAAATCCATTGCGTCCTTTGGTGTTTTAATCTCAACTGCTTCACCATCGAAGAATATTTCTCCATTATAACCCCCAGTACTATGTATTACAGGCATACCAAAAATAATATTCATAAGTGTTGATTTACCAGCCCCATTTTCACCTACCAAGGCGTGGATCTCGCCCTTTTTAACAGTCATGTTTACGCCTTTTAGTACCTTATTACCGAAATACTCCTTTTCTATATTTTTAAGTTCGATAACATTTTTCGCTTCCATAGGAGCCCTCCTTTTAGTAAATAACTTCTATCATTAAGTTAAGGTTGCCGGCAAACCGGCAACCTTAATTAGATGCATGATTTACTTCAGCTTTTTAGAATGTTATGTAGCCTGAAAGCACTAAAACGAAGTTTTCTTTATTATCATAAGTAGAGAATTCCAAATCATATCCGCCGGATGCTTCTTGATAGCATTTCTTCAAATAGTCAAGATCAACCTTATCAGTTATAGTTCCTTCTATATATCCTCTTACATATTCAACTGCAGCAGCTGTAGACATCATACTGAATGGTACTGGCCAAGTTGAGAATCTTCCTGTGCCACCTTTTTCAGCTATCTTAGCTTTTATTTGATTTACTAGATAGTCTACGTCTCCTTCATGTCCCTGAACATCTATTCCAAGAGCTCCAGGATATCCATGATATGGGCTTGGGCAGCATTGCTGTGCATTGATAGCTCCTTGCTCAAGGCAAGCTTTAATTAGAGGTTCTTGCATTGCGCAGTTTGTGCTGAAGAAGTTAGTATCTTTACCATATTCTTTAACTTTTCTTGGTACATCCTCAAGTATGAACTGCTGTGCTCCTGGTATACCAGCATCACCTGTTGGGTCTGGAGCTGTAGCATCAACAAATGTCATACCAAGCTTCTGGCACTCTTCTCTGAAGATGTCTCTTCTTTGTGCAAGCAAAGGATAGGACATGTGTCTTGGGAATGAATAATGTACAAATGTCTTAGCGCCCATCTTTGCAGCTTGCGCTGGTATAGCATAACCCATTGCGAGTTCATCGGGCTGTAATACTAAATCAGCTTTATCTGCTATAACATCAGTTTCACCTGGAGTTATTGCTACTAGATAAACATCTGGTCTTGTCTCTCTAACTTTTTCAAATGCTGCTGCTGCACCAGGAACTGCCTGGTTCATTATTAAAGCTTTAACTTCTGGATCTGATACAAGTGCAAGTGCATTTGCTATAAGAGTTTCCTGCTCTTTCATAAAGTTATCAGGCATAGTCTGAGTAACTATCATTTCAGGCCCATATTTCTTTAATGCAGCTTCACCTGATCTGAATTCCTCTTCGTTCTGTGATACTGTATTAGTATAAATTGCTATTTTGTATTTCTGCTGTTCAGCAGGTGCTTGCTCAGCAGATGTTGGCTGCTCCTGAGGCTGCTGTGCAGGCGCAGGACTTGAACATGCTACCAAGCTGAAAATCATTAGTCCAGTCAAAATTAATGCTAGAACTCTTTTCAAAATACATCCCCTCCATAAATTTTATAATTTATATTAGAAAGAAAAGGTTGTCCTTTTCTTTACTAACTCTTTATGTAATTTCAATATTTGAATTCTCGACCATTTTCCGAATATTTTGTATAGAATATATATTCTATATATATTAAAATTTTCCTTCTAAAAATTTAATTAATATATAAATATTATTGTAAATTTCTATTATGTATGATTTTTTTGAATTTGGTTATAAAAACCTTAGAATTTTCATTATTTATGAATCATCTTCATTGATTTTTCTTATGCTTTCAAACCTCTTCATTTGATTGGACAACTTAAAAAATACCAAGTTTTTCTCTTCATTTTCCAGCATAATGCAAATTCTTAATTTATTATTTTAGCTATACCTAAATAAAATTTAATCTTATCAAAATTAATATTATCAGCATGACTTTTAGAGCTTTTATATTAAGTTTGAATCCACTCCATAAAAAAACCAACAGAGTATTTTCTTCTGTTGGCTTTGTTCTTCATTACCCATTATATAGAGCTCATTTATATAACGATAAGCTGTCTGCCTAGCCTATCACATTATCATAAGTGTAATAGATATACCAGGCGGCATATTTCCCATACGGTCATATTGATAAGTGTATTTACGGCTTTTTGTCTGAAACTGAAATGTATAATAGCAGCTTTCTTCCAATAGCTGGCTCAGTTTGTCAAATACATATTCTGTCATCAGCTTAATATATCTATCCTCAGGAGTAAATTAATCAAAACAAAAAACCTGCAAAGCATTTAACCTTGCAGGTTTTGTTATCATATGGCTCCCGGTCAAGGATTCGAACCTCGACAAACTGATCCAGAGTCAGTTGTGCTACCGTTACACAAACCGGGAATATTTCATCAACGAAATATATAATATCATGTTTTTTAAGGTTTTGCAACATGTAATTTTAACATTTATATAATTTAAACATAAAAGGTGCCAATGGCACCTTTTATCATTACATTTTTTCAAAATCACCTTTTCCTACACCACATAATGGGCAAACCCAATCTTCCGGCACATCTTCCCAAGCAGTTCCAGGAGCTATGCCGCTATCAGGATCGCCTACCTCTGGATCATATACATATCCGCATACTGTGCATACCCATTTGTCCATTATAATACCTCCTCGGTTATAATTTGTACATTGATTATAGCATTATATGGATAATTATTCTAGTTTAATTTAAAGGTTCCTGAAAACTTTTCCTAATCTTTTTATTCCTTCTACTATTTTATCTTCAGGCATGCAAGAATAATTCAATCTGCAGTGATTTTCATTACCGCCGTTTGGATAGAAGGAACCTCCTGGTACAAATGCAACTTTTTCTTCTAATGCTTTCTTCAAAACTTCTGCTGCATCAATACCTTCAGGCATTTCAACCCATGTAAAGAGACCTCCGCTTGGATATGTGAATGTAAATCCCTCAGGAAATTCCTTTTCCATAGTTTGGATCATTAAGTCTCTTCTCTTTCTATACACATCTATGATCTTATTGATATGACCGTCCAGATCAAACATTTGAACAAATGCTGCTGCCTCTCTCTGTGACATGCTGTTGCTTTGCAAATCTGCTCCCTGTTTAACCAATACATATTTTCTTACTATTTCTGGTGAAGCAGCAACCCAACCAATTCTCAGGCCGGGAGAAAAAATTTTAGAGAATGTTCCTAAGAAAACTACTATACCAGTTGTATCAAAATGCTTAATAGCCGGTAGTCTCTCTCCTTCAAACCTAAGCTCTCCATATGGGTTATCTTCTATTACAGGAACATTATATTTTACTGCCAGCTCTACAAGTTTCTTTCTTCTTTCCAGGCTCATTGTAATTCCGCTTGGATTTTGAAAATCTGGTATTGTGTATATGAATTTTGCATTAGGATTTGCCTGCAATGCCTTTTCAAGTTCATCCATCTTCATGCCGTCTTTGTCCATTTCAACTTCCACAAATTTAGGCATGTAAGCCTTGAAAGCATTTAATGCACCCAGATAACTTGGGCTTTCGCAAATAACAGTATCTCCTTCATCCAGGAATACTTTGCCTGAAAAATCCAATCCTTGCTGAGAGCCGCTTGTTATTAGTATGTGCTCAGGTGAAATTTCTACTCCGGATTTTTTCATTCTTTCTGCAATGATTTTTCTAAGCGGCATGTAGCCTTCTGTAGGACTATACTGCAATGCTGCTTTTCCATCTGTGTCTAATACTTTAACGCTAACTTCTTTCATTTCTTCGATGGGAAACAATTCAGGTGCTGGTAAACCTCCTGCAAAAGAAATGATTTCAGGTTGTTCTGTCAGTTTTAACAGTTCTCTGATAGCCGAACCTTTGATGTAATCCATTCTTTTTGCATATCTGATAGCCATTTATTAAAAAACCCCCTAAAATTTTTTCCCGCCATCCTTTGTTATACCCTCCATCAATATTGTACATCATATTTTGATATAAAGCTATACAAAAAATATAGGACAAATAAGAATTAATCCTATTTGTCCAGTTCTTTCATAATATTTACAGAAGCACTTGCCCCTATACGAGTAGCTCCAGCTTTAATCATAGCTAAAGCAGTGGCAAGATCTCTTATTCCTCCTGATGCTTTTACTCCCATTTCTTCACCTACAACTTTTCTCATAAGGGCTACATCTTCCACTTTAGCGCCTGCTTTTGAAAAGCCCGTCGAAGTCTTCACATAATCAGCTCCGGCTAACTTTGCTGCTTTGCAAGCTTCCACCTTCTCATGTTCTTCCAGCAAACAGGTTTCGATAATAACTTTAAGCAGCGCCTTGCCTTTGCATACCCTTGCTACAGTAGCAATGTCGTCTGCTACATATTTAAAATCTCCGGCCTTAAGTGCTCCAATATTCAATACCATATCAATTTCCTGAGCACCATTTTGTATTGCCTCTTCAGCTTCAAAGGCCTTTACAGCCGAAGTATTCGCTCCCAAAGGGAAGCCAATTACAGTACAGACCTTGACTTGAGAATCCTTAAGCAGGCTGTAAGCAAACTTCACATAGCATGGGTTCACACACACCGAAGCAAAACCATATTCCAGTGCTTCGTTGCATATTTTTATTATATCTTTTTCAGTAGACTCAGGTTTTAAAATAGTATGATCTATATATGCAGCTAGATCCTTCATTATCTAATTATTTCCCCCAGATCTCCATTATTTATACCTGCTGCATTTCCTTCTTCAATGTCTATATGCATATCAAGAGCATATTCTGGATGTACTCTTACAACTACATTTTCAAATATAAGAGCTCTTTCCTTGCCAACTCTTACTTTTACAACATCTTTATCCTTCAATCCAAATTTAGGAGCATCGCTTGTATGCATATGGATATGTCTTGCTGCAACTATAACTCCCTCTTTTAACTCTACTTGACCTTTTGGCCCTACTAAAATACATCCAGGAGTTCCAGCAATATCTCCAGATGCTCTGACAACACCTTCAACACCCATGGTTCTCGCATCAAATTTAGAGATTTCTACTTGTGTAACAGGTCTTACAGGGCCTAATATTCTAACACCTTTCAGTGTGCCTTTGGGACCAACTACATCAACCTTTTCATCACATGCATACTGACCAGGTTGTGATAGGTCTTTTACATTAGTGAGTTCATATCCTTCACCAAAAAGTATGTCTAAATCCTTTCTGCTTAAATGAACATGTCGGTTGGACATAGCAACCGGTACAAATTTCTCCATAAATACCCTCCTATTATTAATTATCTATAGTAGAACAGTGTGCTTTCAGCATGATTGCACACTCAATTCTCTTACACTGCATCTTGCATTCCAATTCATATGGTTCCTTTAAATCTTTATTGAATACATCTGCATTGGCCTGGCAGCCGCCGCTGCAATAAAACTTTGCCCAGCATCCGCTGCATTTTTCCTTATGGTATACATTATTATTGGAAAATTTCTTCTGGAGCTCTTTATTTTCCACCCCTGTAAATACATTTCCCATAATATACCCGTCTCTGCCGACAAACTGATGACAGGGATACAAATCCCCATCAGGGGTAACAGCAAAGTATTCATGACCGGCACCGCAGGAAGATACCTTTTTATATACGCAAGGTCCTCCATCCAGATCTATTAGATAATGATAGAATTTAAAAGGCTTGCCTGACTTTTCATATTCTATCATCTTCATTGCAAGATTTTCGTACTCCTCCATTATTCTGTCCAAATGCTCTTCTTTTAAAGCGTAGTCCTTTTCTGGAGAAGCTATGACAGGCTCTACGGAAATTTCCCTAAAGCCTTCATCGGCAAGAGCAAGTACATCATTTGCAAAATCTAAGTTATAAGCGGTAAAAGTCCCTCTTATATAGTGGCTTTTATCGCCTCTCTTTTCCACAAACTTCTTGATCTTTGACAAAATTATATCATAGGTTCCTTTATTGTTAATAGTCTTTCTCATATTATCATTAATATTTTTTCTTCCATCTATGCTCAGCACTACATTGTCCATGTTCTCATTGAGATACTCTATAGATTCATCATCTAATAGAGTTGCATTTGTAGTCATAGTAAAGCCGATAATCTTGTTATGCTGTTTGGCTTTTTCTCTGCCGTATTCTATGGTTGCCTTAACAACATCAAAATTCATCATTGGCTCTCCGCCAAAGAAATCAACTTCCAGCTTTCTTCTGCTTCCTGAATTCTCTATAAGGAAATCAATGGCTTTCTTTGCTACATCAAGAGGCATTAATTTTCTTCCGCCATGATAATCTCCTGTAGAAGCAAAGCAATATCCGCACCTTATATTGCAATCATGGGCAATATTCAGACAAATTGCTTTTACCTGAAAATCATTCTTTTTTGATAGAACTGCATCCTTATATGTATCTTCAGAAAAGAGCAGCCCTTCATTTTTAAGCTCCATTAATTCCTGTAAAGCTTCTTCTACCTCTTCTTTCCCATATTTGCGCTCCAAATCCTTAGCAAGTTCTGTATTTGATGGGTCTGACATCATGTCCAAAATATCATATGCAATATCTTCAACTATATGGACGGCTCCACTGTTTACGTCCAAAACAATGTTCATACCATTCATCTTGTATTTGTGAATCATTCTGTAAGTCCTCTCTATATAAAATTTCCATTACTAATTCTATATCATAATGAATTCCCTGTCAAACTGCACAACTGCAAAACCGCCCAATCAGGGCGGTTAATTCTGTTATTGCTTTAAAGCTTCATTCAATTCATTTGTCAGTTCATCTGCATCGATTCCATAACGTTGAGCAGCCTGCTCAACTGACATATATAGTGCTCCACCTCAGCCAAAGCATTTGATACCGAAATTCTTAAAAACATTTTCCAAATCCGGATGTTTGAATAAAATATCATCAATTATCATTTTTTTATCTATCATACCTATACCTCCATTTTTCTATCAAGATATCTTACAGTGCTTATAGCAGCTACATTGCCTTCTCCAACTGCTTTTGCAATTTGAAAAGGTTTGCCGGCACAATCTCCGCATGCAAAAACTCCTGGAATATTAGTAGCCATTGTTCTGTCAACTTTTATTGAACCATCTTCCAGTTCCAGTCCATCTATAAGCTGATTCACAGGCAGTACATTTCTGATAAAGAATACTGCATCTATATCTATTTTCTCCTCAGATGTAAAAAGAGATGTGACCTTATTTCCGTTACCAATGACTGATTTTGGCTTTCCTTTTAATAGGGATATATTACCATTTGCTGCATAATTTGTTTTATAGAGAGGCAAATAGTATACCTTAGAGCATATTTCGCTCAAAAATCTTGCTTCTTCTTCACCCTCTTCATTTTCGGATACAATAGCCACTTCCTTATTTCTATATAAAGGTCCATCACATGTAGCGCAGTATCCTACACCTCTTCCAAGGTATTGTTCCTCACCGTCTATCAGTTTGCTATTGGCTTTGCCGGTTGCTATAATTATTGTTTTTGCATCATAAAAATTGCTCCCTGCGTTTATTGTAAAATAGTCACCCATATTGAGAATGTTGTATGCCATTTCATGCTTCTTCTCAATTCCCATTTCTTCTAGATGCTTTTCATAGAGGGATATAAGTTCCTGACCGCTTATATGATTAATTCCAAGGTAGTTCTCTATATTAGGAGCCTTGCTGAGTCCCGTTTCCTTTTCAATGCCAGCAAGAATAATAAAATTCTTGTTCCTTATTTTCAGGTTCAATGCCGCTGACATGGCTGCAGGACCGCCCCCTACAATTGCCGTATCAAACATATGAATACCTCCATAAAACATTATTCCTTGTATATTTTTTCTTCCATCCTTTCCAATGGTTCATCAACTATAATATGTTCTATATTTAAAGCAACGCCCTCCACACTAGGAAGAACGTATTTTATATTTTCTAACTCAGTCAAAGTATTCACCAGAGAGCTTATGGTCATATCTTCTCCTGCAGCTCCTCCCCAATGTTCTGTATGCATTTCTTTGGAAAAATCTACATAAATAGTTCCGTTTTCAATCTCAACATTTAATACTTTGACTTCATTGGGTATGGTATTATATAAATTTTCATCTTCTGGCCCTTTTATCAGCTCTTCTAATATTATTCTTGCAAAATCTTCATCCTTTATGTTTTTATCAACAGTAATAATTCTGTGTTCAGGAACCACATATTCAGCTTGGGAATTTGCAAAGTATAATACTATTTCTCTTTCTTCAACTTGCTGAGTTTCTGGTTCGTTGCCAATATCTTTATCCCCATTTTCTAAACCGTTGCACCCGCTAAAAAAAACCATCAGTATCATCAATATTAATAGAATTCGTTTCATGACTAGGCCTCCATTATTGTCTCTTCATTTTCTTTCTGATATTAATTGTTAATCCTAATATAAATAATACGGCTTGCGCTGTCAAATAATAGATAATAATTCTAAGCGCTGTATCATAAAAGAAGCTTTCCGGAAAAATATTTACAAGCCTGTCTACCTTGGGATCCAGCAGCCAGAGATCATTGGAGAAAAATATTTCATGAAATATTGTAAAATACTTATAGAAATCAATGTTCATTAATATTACCAGCATGATTATTGGCAATATACCCAGTATAGATGAAAGCAAAAATAAATTGCCGGATTTGATTTTCCTTTTTTTATAAACCATGATACCAGTCAAGCATAATAAGAAAGCAAATATGCCATTTCTAGTATTCCTTCCAATGATGAATAAATTCTTTACATCAATCATATGAAGCTTATCTCTTGGGCTGAAAAATTCTTGTTCTTGACCTCGTATTAACGCTTTGAAATTCAGATCATCTCGTTTGTCTTTTAAATAATCCAGAAGTTTTTCTGTAGACTTCATCAATTCATCTTTTTCGATTCCTAATTTTACAGGTATATCATATTTATCATATTGACTACTGAAGTAATTCATGTCAAAAACAACCATTTCTGTTGCTGTAAGTAATATAAGCAAAGATAATAATACCGCAAGTAAAATACAAAAAGCATTTTTCAGTATTTTAAGTGACATTTTTTGTGCTCCTTCATCATTTTTACTTTCATATTCCAAATTATATCATAATCTCATAATAAAATTTACTTATATTTTTCTTTTGATTGTCATAATAACATGCAATAAATATTAATTAAACCACCGGAAATAATAAAAAAGAGGTGATATTTTGATTATGAAAAGAAGTTTATATAAATTGATAGCTTTTTTGCTAATGTTTATCATAATAATCAGTTTTGCATCCTGCACTCCTCAACAAAAGCCTTCACCTAATGCTTCTAAGAAAGAAGATGAGAATAAACCTCCGAAAGAGTTGGAAGATTTGAGGAAAAGCATAGAGGAAATTGAGAAAACTCTTATGTCCATGTATGAAGATAAAAAGAAAGCTCAGCAGGGTATCATTTCTTCACCAGAAGGCGGCGAACATCAGGGACAAAATCAGCAACATGGCCAGGAAGGCGGGCAACAGGGAAATCAGCAGGGTGGACAACAAGAAAGCCAACAGAGCGGGCAGCAAGGAAGTCAAAATCAGATACAGATACAATTAGACCCCAATGAACTTACAGAGTTGACAAAACAACAACAGCTGGCAAAACAGCAGGAGGAGCTTGAGAAAAAGCAAAAAGAGACTCTTATGAAATTTGAAGATCTGAAAAAGAAAGTAACAGATTTGCACGGAAAGTGGAATTCTTTTGAACCAAAAGCTGTAAAGGCTTTAGCCCAGCCAAAATCTATTGAGGAATTTGAGAAGAGTCTTGATAATTTAACCAGTGCCATACAATCCAAGGATGAATATATGAATCTTCTTGCAGTTAACCAACTATATAAAACTTTGCCTGACTTTTATGAGCTTTACACTACAAAAGAACCACCAGATCTTGACAGATTAAGATTCAGCGTAAAAAAAATTAAGCTGCTGGCTGAAAAGGAGGATTACAATTCCATGAAACCTACAATGGAATATCTTATAAATGTATGGTCAGCAGCAAAGCCAAAATTAAAAAAGGATGTAAATGATTTAATGAACAATTTTGAATTTGCACTGAACGATCTTAAGACCGCAGTTGAAAATAAAAGCAAAATAATCATCGATGCCAAATCAGATGTGCTGACAAAAATAATAGACCAAATCGTTGATAAATTAAAGGAGTGAGTACAACATTTTAACCGTAAGAGCCAGAGCTATTGCTATAAATATTGGTTTTATAACTTTGGCTCCTTTTTTTATTGCAAACTTTGCTCCTGCCAAACCGCCTAATATCATTGAGATGGCAAAGGGAATACCCAATAGAAAATCCACACTGCCATTTAATGCAAATGTAACAAATGATGCTGCACAGCTTGTAAAATTAAGTATTCTTCCATTTCCTGCACTTATGGAATAATCAAACTTATATATGCTTATAAAAATAAATACCAAAAATGATCCTGATCCGGGACCAAACATGCCATCATAAAAACCTATAACAAAGGCTAATACACAACCTAAAGCGATATTCTTCTTAGTCAGACCCTGAAAATCATTTGAAGAACCTAGATCCTTTTTACATATTGTATATATAGCGATTATTAATGTCAGAACTAATATGATTAACTCCAAGGCCTTTTCATTTATGCTTAAAACTGTTTCTACTCCCAATACTGCTCCAATCAGGGTAAATGGAATCATATACTTAATCAACGGAAAATAAATTTTTTTTGATCTTGAATATGTTATTGTGCTGGAAAGAGAGCCAAAAACCGCACCAAGCTTATTTGTACCCAAAGCCAAGTGAGGGGGTACACCAATGGCCATAACAGCAGGTATGCTGATTATGCCTCCTCCGCCTGCAACAGAATCAACAAATGCTGCCATGAAACCGGCAGCACATAGAAATAAAATCATCTGATAATCCATGGTCATTTTCATTTACTCTCCAATCTGTCATTTATCATATCTCTTACTCTTTTTTCTGTTACTGCAAAAAAACTTATATAATCATCGCTGATAATGTGCTTTGCTTTATCTATTATTTTTGAAGCTTTGTCTATGTCGATATTAATGCCATGTCTGACTTTCATATGATAATCATAATTTATGGAAAGAATGTGACTGCTTATGTTTTCCTTATATACAAAATGCTGAAACCTTTTAAAATAATTCTTAAGTGTTCCAGACTCCAGCCTGTAGTATTCCTCTAAGCTGGACTCAATTTCGTGCATTGCATGTTCATCCTTCAACGCTTCATCCAGCAGATTCACAAGGTCCTTGTTATTATTGAGTATTTCAAATTCTACAGCCATTTCAATAAAGTTATGAGCTTTCCATAGTCCAAATTCCGCAGGAATATTGCATGCTTCTATCACTTCTTCCACTATGCTTACAGCTTTCTGGAAGCAGTATCCATCGGACCCTTCATATGCATTGTCTCCATAATAATCAAGCCCTTCAGGTGAAACGGTATGAGTCGATGCAGATATTGCAAAATCTACGAGCTTGGAACCTTTTTCAAAATAATAATCATACATATCCCATCCTATTCTATGAGTAACATCATAGGGCAGTTCTTTTGATACAAAAGCATCGGGAAATATGGAACCCAGCACTGTCATATTATTGGTGTATCCCATTACATTTCGGCTAAACCATATATGGGTAAATGGAAACATAAAAACACATCCCAAAGTATTATATACTACATTATATAATACTTTGGGATTAAAAAGAATTATTTTATATTTATCGATTTACAGATGGTCTTGTTATTGCCTTTATTATCTCATTTACTATCAATGGTATCAAAGCGAAGACTATTACAATTGCCCAGTCTCTTAGGTTTAGGTTATGAACGCTGAATGCATTTGCAAGGAAAGGTACAGAAATAACAATCAACTGCAAGAATAATCCTACTCCTATTGCTCCTATCAAATACCCGTTAGAGAATACCCCTATCTTAAATATTGATTTTACTGAATTTCTTATGGATAATGAATAAAACAACTGTGAAGCTGCTATTACCACAAAGGCCATTGTTCTAGCGTATGTTAGTACTTCTTCAGGTATATTTTTTGAACCTAAGGTGTAGCCATGTTCAGCTATTCCGAAGTAAAATGCTACCAATGTCAATATACCTATCAGACTGCCTCCGATTATGGCTCTCAATCCTGCTCCTTCAGCAAAGAAGCTCTGCTTTGGATCTCTAGGTTTCATCTTCATAACATCCTTATCTCCTGGGTCTACTCCAAGAGCAATGGCTGGTAATGAGTCTGTAATCAGGTTCATCCATAGTATCTGGGTAGGAAGCAATGGAACAGGCCAGAAAAATAATATGGAAGCAAATATTGATATTACCTCACCAAGGTTACAAGATAGCAGAAATATAACTGCTTTTTTGATATTTGCATATATGTTTCTTCCTTCTTCTATTGCATGAACTATAGTTGTAAAGTTATCATCCGTAAGTATCATATCACTGGCACCTTTGGAAACATCAGTGCCGGTGATACCCATTGCAACACCTATGTCTGCATATTTTAACGATGGAGCATCATTTACACCATCACCAGTCATGGATACTATATTTCCATGTGCCTTAAAAGCTTTTACTATCTTTACCTTATGCTCAGGTGATACTCTTGCAAAGACTCTGTAATTGTTTATCTTCTCTGAAAACTCTTCATCTGTCAATTTATCAATTTCTGCTCCTGTTATACTTTGGTCCAGAGTTTCTGCAATTCCAAGTTCCTTTGCTATTGCCACTGCAGTATTTCTGTGATCACCGGTAATCATAACAGGAGTTATTCCTGCCTGTTTTGCTTCTTTTATTGAGTCCTTAACTTCAAGTCTTGGTGGATCTATCATTCCAACAAAGCCTATAACAATTAAATCCTTTTCCATTTCATCAGGTTCGATGATAGTATCTACATCCTTATAAGCAGCGCCAAGAACTCTTAACGCATTGTCTGACATTTCTTCAGCTACTTTTAGATAATTTTCCTTCATTTCTTCTGTTAATGGAACTATATTACCATTTACAAGTGCTCTGGTAGATATTTTTAAAATATTATCTATCGCACCTTTTGTATGAACCCTGTATTTGTCACCTTCAACATTTAAAGTTGACATGAGCTTTCTATCAGAATCAAATGGCTTTTCACCGACTCTCTTATGCTTTTCGTTCAGACTTCTTTTAGTTAGACCGAATTTATCGCCCATTACCACCAGAGCTACTTCTGTGGGATCTCCTGTGCTTTGGCCGTTTTCATAAGTTGCATCGGAGCACAAGACAAAAGACTTTATCATCTGGGCTTCATCTTCATTAGCACTAAGATTTGTTTCTGTAGCAGACAAATCCTTCAAATTGTTAAGGGTATAATATTTAACAACGGTCATTTTGTTTTGTGTAAGGGTACCGGTTTTATCAGAACAAATAATATTTACTGAACCTAGTGTCTCAACAGCCGGAAGTTTCTTGACTATGGCATTTTTCTTTGACATTCTGGTAACGCCTAATGCTAATACTATTGCCACTATAGCAGCCAAGCCTTCTGGTATGGCTGCAACTGCCAAGCTTATTGCTGTTAGGAACATCTCAAATAAATCTCTTTTTTGGAATAAAGCAATCACAAATATCAGGGCGCAAATACCTATAGCTAAATATCCTAGAACTCTGCCAAGCTCATCCAGCCTTTTTTGAAGAGGTGTCATTTCTTCATTATCTTCATCCAGTATTTTAGCTATCTTACCAATTTCCGTTTCCATAGCTGTAGCTACTACAACACCTTCGCCTCTGCCATATGTAGCAAGAGTGGACATGAATGCCATGTTTGTTTTATCCCCTATGGGCGTTTTTGGATCAACGTGAATATCATCGGCATTCTTGTTTACAGGTACAGATTCGCCAGTTAATGCAGATTCCTCTATCTGCAGGTTTACACTATTTATCAGCCTTAAATCTGCAGGTATATATCTGCCTGCATCTATAATTACAATGTCACCTGGCACTATCTCCTCAGAATTTAATTCTATTACTTCTCCATCTCTTCTAACCAAGGCTTTGGGGGTAGTCATTTTTTGAAGTGCTTCAATAGCTTTTTCCGCTTTGTACTCCTGAACCACACCTATTACTGCATTGAGAACAACAACCAGAAGAATTATTATGGCATCTACATACTCACCTATTGCAATAGTTATTACTGTTGCTCCCAGAAGAACATATATCAGCATATCTTTTAATTGATCCAAAAATAGAGAGAACAGACTCTTCTTAGGCTTGCCTTTTAGCTTGTTTAATCCATATTTCTCAAGCCTTGTTTTCGCTTCTTCTTTAGAAAGACCGATTGATGGGTTTACATTTAATTCTTTTAGAACTTCATCCCGCGATTTCGAAAACCACATATAATTCACCTCTTCAAATTATTGAGATTAGTTCTTTTGATAAACACACTACTATTATAATCTATTATCGCTTTTATAATCCCTAATTTATTTAATCATCAATAACCCCCCTAACAGCAATAATATAAAAAGACCTTTAATATGCATTAATATATGCATATTAAAGGTCTTGCACATCCGTAAGGATCCTGTTGCCAGAAAAAGATAAAACTTTTCCGCACTGTTGGCAACATAGCGTGGTGCTACTCCCCTTTAAATATTGAACCATTTATTTTATTGTATAAAAATTCTTAATAATAGTCAATAGAAATGTGAATATATTAACATTTAGTTCCAAGAACTGATGCTTGATATTTCAGATAAAATTAAATCCTTATTTCTTTCTTCAACAGTTTTTATTGACCATTCATTCTGAAATAACAAAACAGGATTTTCTTCTTTATCCCATAATATCTTTGTGTCTAATGTCAGTCTGACTTTTTGAGGATCAAAGTTCTCTGCTAAAACCCACCTGATATATTTGAATGGCAGGTGCTGTATATTTATATCAGTACCATATTCATTCTTAAGCCTGTATTCCAGAACTTCCAGTTGAAGTATTCCTACAACTCCCACAATAAGTTCCTGGGCCATGGAGTCTTTCTCATGGAAAACCTGTATTGCGCCTTCCTCTGACAATTGATCTATACCCTTTAAAAATTGCTTCCTTTTCATGGAGTTTTTAATATAAACCTTTGCAAAGTGTTCAGGAGCAAAAACAGGAATTCCCTCAAATTTAAACTGAGGATTTTTTTCGCATAGAGTATCGCCTATTTTAAATATTCCAGGGTCAAATATTCCTATTATATCTCCAGCATAAGCTTCTTCTATAATCTCCCTGTCCTGTGCAAGGAACTGCTGAGGTTGTGTCAGCCTCACCTGTTTTCCTGCCTGAACGTGGTGTACATTCATTCCTTTAGTAAACTTACCGGAGCAAATCCTCATAAAAGCAATTCTATCTCTATGGGTTGGATTCATATTGGCCTGTATCTTAAATATGAAACCTGAAAAGAAATCGCTTTCCGGATCAATTTCCCCAATATCCGCTTTTCTTGGAAGTGGTGGCGTACTCATCCTTAGAAATTCCTGCAGGAAATTCTCTACACCAAAATTGGTCATTGCACTGCCGAAAAATATGGGTGTCATTTCTCCTTTAAGCACTTTGTTCATGTCAAACTCATCGCCGGCCATATCAAGAAGGTTGATATCTTCAATAAGTTTATTATGTGCTTCTTCTCCCAGCAGATCCCTGAATACAGGATCTTCAACAGACTTTTTCACGGAAGACACTACGCTTTGACCATGATTTCCTCCGGAAAATAGTTCCATATGCATCAATTTTCTATCATAAATTCCTAAAAAGCTTCCGCCTAATCTCACAGGCCAGTTCATAGGATATGATGCAATGCCCAGAACTGTTTCTATCTCTTCCATAAGCTCAAAAGGATCTCGTCCTTCTCTATCCAACTTGTTTATAAATGTAAAAATAGGTATACCTCTCATTCGGCAGACTTTAAAAAGCTTTTTTGTCTGCTCTTCCACTCCCTTTGCATGGTCGATTATCATTACGGCGCTATCAGCAGCCATAAGTGTTCTGTAGGTATCCTCGCTAAAGTCCTGATGCCCCGGAGTATCTAATATATTTATGCAATATCCATTGTATTCAAACTGCATGACGCTTGATGTTACAGAAATACCTCTTTGCTTCTCAATTTCCATCCAATCTGATACAGCATACCGCTGGGCTTTCCTTGACTTAACAGAACCTGCAAGTCTTATTGCACCTCCGTACAAGAGGAGCTTTTCTGTAAGCGTTGTTTTTCCTGCATCAGGATGGGATATTATAGCAAATGTTCTTCGTCTTCTTATTTCATTTCTTGTTTTTTCATCAATTAGCTGCATTTATCAAAAACCTCTCTCCAAACTTCTATTTATCTTTCCCATTTAAAACAAATTAATTTTACATGAGTCAAAAAACTCTGTCAATCCAGTATCTTTAAAAACGGTTGTGCAACATATAATAGTAAAGAGAATATATTAAAGTATAAGCTAATGGAGGTGTGTTATGCAAGAACAAGGTTATGTGAGAAAATTCTTCTTAGGTGCCAACACCCACAAAGGCTTTCATTCTTATTATGAATATGTTGTGCCTGGAATCCCCAACAGGCTTCTTATACTAAAAGGCGGGCCGGGGACTGGTAAATCAACTTTTCTGAGAAAGATTGCCAACGAATTTGCCGAAATGGGTTATGATGTTGAACTGCATCATTGTTCTTCCGACAATGATTCATTAGATGGGATACGAATAGTCCCCTTCAATATTGCAGTTATGGATGGCACTGCCCCACATACTACAGATCCCAAATATCCTGCTGTAGTAGATGAAATCATTAATCTGGGCGAATACTGGAACAAAGAACACATTCAAAAATATAGAGATACAATAATCAACTGCAATAAGGAATTGAAAAAGCTGTATGCCTCATCCTATAGATTTCTCAGCGCTGCAAAGCAAGTACAGGATGACTTGGAATCTCTAATTGGAGATGATTATGACTGGACAGGTTATAACAGCATAGTGACTGAATATAAATCCTCAATATTAAATCCTCTTGAACCTATAAAAAAACAAGGAAAAAGCAGACATCTGTTTCATTCTTCCATCAACTCAGCAGGCAGAGTTGACTATATAGAGAATGCCATACCAAAGAATAGTAAATGCCACTATATCAAATCTCAGCATTATGCTGCTTCTACAAAACTGTTCAAATCTTTAATTGATGACATATTAATAAAAGGATACGATATAGAAGTATTCCATCAACCCCTGGACCCAGAAATAATCGAGACTATCATCATCAGCGAACTTGGATTAGTCATTACTAACGATGCAAAACTGGAAAATAAAGCAGATAAAATAATCGACCTGGACAGTTTCAGAAATAAGAATATATCCAAAGCTGACAGCGCTTATATAGAAAATAATTATAATTTATTCAATAATCTCATGGATGAAGCTATAATAAGAATACAGAGCGCTAAAAAACTTCATGATCAACTTGAAAGATTCTATATCGAAAGCATGGATTTCAGAAGAATGGCAGAACTCAGAACTAAAACAATAGAAAGAATTAAAAGTATGTGCTTATAAATGCAAAGAGTATGCTAAGATTGCTTGGCATACTCTTTTCTCAACATTCCATAAAGCAGCAAATCATACCTTTTGCCATCTCTATAAATAAACTCTCTATATATTCCTTCCTTTTTAAAGCCTACACTTTCATACAAGCCTATGGCTACCTTATTATAGCTTATTACATTCAGCTGTATCCTATGGAAGTTCAGCTCATTGAAACCAAAATCCAGCAATAACTCCATGGCCTCTTTGCCTAAGCCCTTTCCCTTTGCTTCATTATCACCAATACCTATAAATGTGGTTGCTACTCCATTGGTCCATAATATTTCATCAAAACCGGCAACACCTATTATTTTATTGGAATCCAGCATCCTTATAGCAAATATATATTTATCTTCAGAGCTGTCATAATACTCCAATAGCTTCTGCATATCTTTCTGAGACTTTGGTATTGCTGGAACCATATCATAATATCTTAAATACTCTACATCATTAAACCATTGTGACATTATATCAATATCTGAAGCATTCACTGAATCAAGTTTTATGTTTTTCCCTACTAATAAATTTCTCATCATCAATCTCTCCGTATATTCACCAGGTATTTTTTCTCCAGCTTTATCGGATCATAGGCCAGCTTAGCCCTTCTAAGGCCGGGTATTCCTATATCCTCTTCTCTGTTTATATATTTCACATCCTTAAGATATAACTCTGCAAAAGTCCTGTTTATGAATGCATAAATACCATTATAGATTGTATCTCCTTTTTCAATATGAATTATTGCCATGTCTTTATTTACAATCTCACCAATTGTGAATCCGGCTATTACATTACTTACATAAACAGCCATACCAAGACCGTTCAGCTTATCAAGATTGTACAGTATATCTTTTATACCCTGTAACTCACATTCCAATTGAAAATTCTTCTGTTGATTGCTGAACCATTCCTCAGCAAATTTAAAACAATCATTTATTACCTTATCATTTGAAATGTCCTCCACATGATGTTCATAGCTGTTTACAAAATGATTGTACTGACTTTTCCTTTTTCTCAGCTTATCTCCATTCAGCTTTATTAGTTTTTCTGTCTCATAAATATAGTCAAAATTCTTTACATCCTGATAATATTCAAGGTCTTCTCCGTACAAGCTCTTTAATTTCTCTAGAAAGGGTTCTTCAATATCCGAAAACAGAATCTTCATATTGCTGTTTTTCTTCTTGTATTCCAATAATTCTGATATTATATCTTTCAGGTTGTTTTCAGAATATCCAATAGGCTGCATAAATGCAGTTCCTTTACCCTCTTCGGTTTTTTTGATTATCAGTACATCATCAAGCAATGCATATTCTACATTGCAATACTTTCTCCAAAGATATAAGTTTAGAAAAGAATATTCATATGTATGGAAGTTATAGTTCCCTATATATTTCTTAAATAGGTCACTGTCACTTAACTCCAATGCCTTAAAATGTAACAAAAAAATCACCCTTTTACAAATAAATTATTTTACTTATTAAATAATTATCATTATCTATATATCAATTATAACATGAAAACAATAAAAAATCTGCCAGATTAAGCTAATCTATGGAAAATGTTATAGACTATGCCTTCACAATTGGATCGTCACTAATTTCACTGACAAATCATTGGTTCAGAGTCCTGGCAGCGCTAAATGAATAGAAAAAAAGGAAGCCTATCGCTTCCTTTAGTTTTACAATTATGGTGGAGATAAGCGGGATCGAACCGCTGACCTCTTGAATGCCATTCAAGCGCTCTCCCAGCTGAGCTATACCCCCATATTATTCACGGTTTAGCACCGTGACAATATATATAATAATTTATTTAATGCAATTTTGCAACTGTTTTATATAAATTTTATTGTGCCATATTTTCCATTTCATCCAGCAGTTTTTCAAATACTCTTAGAGCCTCTTCAATGGGTTTTGGAGTTGTCATATCTACACCGGCCTTTTTCAGAAGCTCAATGGGGTAATCTGAGCCTCCGCTTTTTAAGAAATCCAGATATCTTTCTTTAGCCTTTTCTTCCTTATTGATTATCTTGCTGGCTAAGGCAGTGGCTGCAGAAAAACCTGTGGCATATTTATATACATAAAAGCTTGTGTAGAAATGTGGTATTCTTGCCCATTCCATCTCAATATACTCATCAAGCTTAACATCAGGTCCATAGTATAGCTTGTTGAGATCAGTATATATCTTTGAGAAAACATCTGCTGTGAGAGCTTCCCCCGATTCAACCTTTTCATGGATTATTTTTTCAAATTCAGCAAACATGGTTTGTCTGTATACAGTAGTCCTGAACTGCTCCAGATAATGGTTCAACAGATACATCTTCATTTTTTTGTCATCGGTATTTTTCAACATATAGTCCATCAGCAATGCTTCATTGGTTGTAGACGCCACTTCTGCTACAAATATTTTATACTGGGCATAAATGTAATCCTGATTCTTGTCTGAATAATAGCTGTGCATCGCATGCCCCAGCTCATGGGCTAAGGTAAACATGCTGTCTAATGTATTATTATAGTTTAAGAGTATATATGGATGAGAGTCATAACAGCCCCATGCATAGGCTCCGCTTAACTTACCCTGGTTTTCATATACATCAATCCAACCGCTTGCATATGCTTCATCCAGCAACTTTATGTATTCTTCTCCCAACAGGCTAAGCCCTTCTTTTAACTTATCCTTTGCTTCGTCATAGGATATTTCTATTTCTATATCCTTTACAACTGGTGTATATAAATCATATGGATATAGTTCATCCAATTCCAGGAGTCTTTTTCTTAGAGCCATATATCTATACATCAGATTCATACTTTTATGAATGGTATCTATAAGGTTATCGTAGACTTCTACCGGAACATTATCAGGAAATAAAGCTGCTTCTCTAGCGGATTTATATTTCCTTACTTTTGCATTGAAAATATTAGCCTTAATATTTGCATTCAATGTAGCTGCCAGAGTGTTTCTATGTTTTTTATATGTAGAGTATAATGCGGTATAGGCATCTTTGCGAACCTGCCTGTTACGGCTTTCTATTAACACCATATATCTTCCCTTTGTCAGTTCTATTTCTTCTCCCTTGTCATTTTTAACCATAGGGAATTTAATATCAGCGTTATTGAACATTTCAAAAATAGTTTCAGGAGCCTGCGCCAATTCTCCCGCCATAGCCAATATCTGCTCCTCACTTTTTGTTAGCACGTAAGGCTTCATCCTTCTTATTTCATCAAGATGCCTTTTATAAAAAAGCAAATCACTGTTCTCTTTATAGAACCTCTCTATATCTTCATCTTTTATGCTGATGATTTCCGGCATCATAAAGGAACTTTTAGTCTCCAGTTCTACACTTAATGCATCAGCTCTGTCGGCAAGACTCTGATAATAAGAATTAGTGCTGTCTTCATGGCTTTTCATATGAGCATATACATATACCTTTTCAAAGAGTCGTGACATAAATGCACTTAATTTTATTGAATTGAGCAGATTATCAGATGAAGTACCTATTTTGTTATCATATTTAGATAGTTCATCGGCCATCTCTTTGACTCTCTTAAAATCTTTTTCCCATTGGTCTGGAGATTCATATATGTGTTCCAATTTCCACTTGTACTCTTCTTTTATTTCTTCTCTTTTTGGATTAGACCCCTGAGTTTGCATATAAACACACCTCCTGGCAATTATCTAATGGACATATATCTATTTTATACAAACTCATCATAAATATGAAGGAAATATAAATGAAATTTTTTTATATTAATGTTACAATTTTTATAAGAAGCTATATATGAATCCATAGAGGCGGGTGATTATTATGAAAATATTAATTGTGGATGATGAGCCGGCTATTGTTGATTTGATAAAACTGAATCTTCAACTGGAAGGCATTGAATCAGTTTCATGCAATAATGGTCTTGATGCCATTAAAATGGCTAATTCAGAAAAACCGGACTTAATTCTTCTAGATATTATGATGCCAGGCATGGATGGCTTCCAGGTTTGTAAAGAGCTTCAGGATCTAAATATCCCAATAATATTGCTGACTGCGAAAAACTCAATTAAAGACAAGCTGTACGGCCTCGAGCTAGGTGCAGATGATTATATAACTAAACCCTTTGACAGCAGAGAGTTAATAGCCAGGATAAAAACTGTTCTAAGAAGAGTAAATAAATATAGCATAAAAGATGATTCTTCCATAACTGCTGGACCAATATCAGTGAATATTAAAGAAAGAAAGGTCCATATTGACGGGGTTGAAGTTGTACTTACTCCAAAGGAGTATGATCTGCTGCTTTTCTTTATTGAAAATCAAAAAATAGTATTCTCAAGGGAAAACATATTGGAATCTGTATGGGGATATGAGTATATAGGCGACAGCAGAACAGTAGATATGCACATTCAGCGATTAAGAAGAAAACTTGGAAAATACAGTGTCTTTATAAAAACCGTATTCTCCATAGGATATAAGTTTGAGGTGAACTATGAAGCTCAAGTATAAAATATTAGCCTTAAATGCGGCTGCATTGCTCATTATGCTTATAATATTAGGCCCCATTATAATTCAGATGTCTGATAATTACAATCTGTCAAACATACTTAATTATCTTCAGAGTCAGGGTGATTACAGCAGCATATATATAGAACAATATGTACTCAATAAGGCAGGCAATATATTTGAAGTTCCTAATGTAATGGAGAGCGATTCCTCCTATCTATGCTCATATCTGAGCAAGAATATTAATTGCAGAGTACAAATATATGATGATAAAACTTTATTGGGTGATTCAGAGGAGATCCTTGATAATAACATAACTATACGACCAGAAGTAGAAGAAACATTTAAAGGCAATAGAGCCTATTTCATTTCCAGGGCTAAAACTCGTACCCTTTATTTTGCTACACCTTTAAACATAGATGGAAGATATAATTATTCTCTTGCTTTTATCTATGATCTTTCAGATGCAGACAACATGAAAAGACAGAATATAAACATGTTCATTATAACAGGTTTATTAGCAGGTTCATTGTCTGTATTTTTCAGTATTATTATTTCCGGAAAGATTACTAACCCCATAAAAGAGTTGACAGAAAAAGCTAAGCTTTTATCCAAAGGAGATCTCCATCAAAAGGTTGAGGTACAAAGCAACGATGAAGTTGGAGAGTTGGCGGATAATTTTAACTATATGGCAGATAGCTTAAGAAATATGATACATGAATTAAAAGATGAAAAGGATAAACAAAAGAACTTCTTTGACAATTTTACTCATGAAATACGAACGCCATTGACAACTATATTAGGATATTCAGAACTGTTATGGAAAACTGATGACATAGATGTTAAGGATAAAAGCCTTTTTCATATTACATCTGAAGGCAAAAGAATGCTTAATATGGTTGAAAACCTGCTGGAACTGTCAAGATTAAAGCGCTTTGATTTTCAAATTAATAAATGTGATACTAATCTAAAAACCCTTGTAGAAGAAGTGTGTGATTCGATCCACTATAAACTTGGAAGGTATAATATTGACCTAAATCTAAATCTTGAGAATCTGTCTGCCTCTGTTGACCCGGATCTGTTCAAGCAGGTTATTATAAATATTCTTGATAACAGCATTAAATACAGCGAGACATCAAAGATTGATATAATCTTGGAACACAGTGAAGGTATAAAATTGACAATAAAAGATTATGGAATAGGTATTGATCCTAATACCCTTGAAAACATATTTGAACCCTATTATAAAGGTGATAAATCAAGAAATAGCAGTATTGAAGGTTGGGGTCTTGGTCTGTCAATTGTAAAAGAAATCATAGACAAACATGGAGCTGCTATTTCACTGACAAGTGAAAAAAACAAAGGCACTCAGGTGACAATAACCCTATGATTAAGCAGGAGGAAGTGGAATGAAAAGATTATTAATACTGTTGCTATGCTCTGTTACATTGCTTTCTTCTTGTGCCATAAAAGAAAATGAATTAGTCATAATTGATAACAAAGAGAATAGCAAAAACAACGCTTCTAATAAATTGAAAGACTGGCAGATAGATTTGGCATCACAGAAAATTCAGGTTGAAAAAAACAAGGAAACCATAGCTAAAATAGATGAAAATATCATTCCTATTACCATTTCCCCAGATCACAATATTGTAATTGGATATGATAATATAAAAGATGAAACCACTGACGAAAAAAACAGCTTGATAATCACGGGAAACATGGTGCAGTACATGAATTTGTTCTCATACAATATTTCTAGCTCTACTAAGAAATATCTGGGAAAATTCATGTCCATAAAAAGTCATCAATTTGACCCTGAAGGGAAGCAATGGGCTTTTATAGATGGTGAGGACAATGTTTACATTTACAATCTGGAAAATGAAAACCTCGTAAAAGTAATAGAAAAACATAATTATAGAGAATTTAATACCATATGCTGGTCGAGAGACTCCAAAAGATTGATGCTTGATAATAGAATGATTTTTGATATTGCATCCAGAGAATTTGTCTCAATTGCTGCAGACAGCTATACACCGTTTATCAGGATGGGCTATAGCACTAACACATTCATAACAGAAATGAAAAACAATAAGTATGAAAATATAATTGCATTGTATAACTTTGATAATAAATCATATACCCAGATAGCTGACGGTTATTATAAAGATTCAGATAATACTAACTTAATATATACAGTTGACTTGCTTCAGGGTCTGAAAATTGTCAATCTGAAAACACTTGAAAGCAAAACTATAGAAGAAGGTCCGATTTATTGTGCTAATATACTTAAATCCACGGGAGAAGTAATATATACTACTTTAAATACAAATTTTGATGAAGAAAGATATCTCCTCATAAAAATAAATCCAGAAAATATGGAGAAGAAGGTATTTCCATTATGTACTCCAACCTATTACTTGAGTCCCTCTGAGGATAAACTGAATTTTATAAGCGACTACAGTGAAAATTCAATAACTATAGACCTGGAGTCTTTTACTGTAATAAAAAACATAAACAAAGAAGATAGCGAAGATTTAAGAAAAATCAAATCTACAGTATTAAAAATGTTTTTCCTGGATTATAATTTTAACGGCAGTTTTGAAGAATATGAGGCTGAAGCAAAAAAGATATATACAAATACAGATTATCCTTTGCCACAGGAAGCACTGAACAATAAGCTCATAGATTTCAAACGCTTTAATACTCCCTTGCCAAGCTTTCAAAAAGAGGCTTATATACCTCCATCTTTAAGCTTTCATAGTATAGCAATAAAAAACAATAAAGCTTCAATCAATATCGGTCGATTCTTCATAAATTCAATAGAGTTGGTTAAAATTGACAATAACTGGTTTATTACAGGTTTCTCTACTCATCCTGAATCAAAAGAAGTAGCTCAAATAAGAAACGTTGTAAAGAAGCATATAGATGATATTCTTACAGGAAACAAAGCTGAAGCTTTAAGATATTGGGAGGGTATGGAAGAAAACGAATATGTGGAGAACAATCGTAATATTGTAGAAAACCTGATAAATAACAGAGATAAGATAAGCATAGAAATCGGCGAAACAGAGCTTTGGTCTATGAGTGACCCTCATAGAGCTGAGTCTCCTTCTTCAGCCACTGAAGCTCGAGCAAAAATAATCATTAAAGATGGCAAAAACATAAATAAATACAAGATCGTACTTTCCAGAACGAATAGAGATGGATTTACAATAAAATCCTGGGATTCTGACCCATTGAGCGTATCTCAATTATTCTAATCGAGTAGGAGATAGGTGATTAATTCACCTATCGACCTCTCACACCACCGTGCGTACCGTTCGGTACACGGCGGTTCTCTAGTTTTCACACATTTTCAGATATTGCTCCGTGAATGTTGG
>Ga0134092_1000245_pt1 | contig 57093 bp, 46 predicted proteins | sample 3_6taG_FD_94454 | JGI IMG/M metagenome (GOLD analysis project Ga0134092, IMG submission 94454) | Switchgrass degrading microbial communities from high solid loading bioreactors in New Hampshire, USA - 3_6_20_6_A3 metaG | ecosystem: Engineered > Bioreactor > Semi-continuous > Anaerobic >... | reverse complement strand
TGAAAATGCAATAATCATGTTGAAAAAAATTGGGCAACAAGCTTACGTACCTAACCCTATTTAATCCTTATGCGGAACAACACCCATAACTTTGGTTGGGAGTAACTGTGTATTAAATAATGAATACTGCCGGATAAAATCACTATTGGACCCTTATTCCTGTCAAAAAGATAATAGCTGGTGGAAAACACAATAGCTAAAGCCTATTCTCCTTCTGCCAGCACATATTCCGCTATATTACAACAATGGTCACCAATTCTCTCCAAATTAGACAAGATATCCAGGAATACCGCTCCGTTATTGCCATTGCATACCCCTTCATTCAATCTTCTGATGTGGGCTTTGCGGAAAGTCTTTTGCATTTCATCTATTCGGTTTTCATAGTCTATTACCTTTTTAGCTACTGTTTTATCTTGCTTTTCCAGGGCTCTATAAGTAAGGAGCAAGGTATTATTGGTCAAATCGATAATCTTATCCATTTCTTGCCTTGCTTCACCGGAGAAGTTCACCTGGTGTTTGGCAGCATAATCAGACTGTTCGATAATGTTCTCACAGTGGTCAGCAATGCGCTCAATATCATTTAATGATTGCAGGATTATATGAGCTTTATTTGATTCCTCATCTGATAATTGTCCGCGTGTGGCTAATACAACATAATCAGTTATTTCCCTTTCCAGTCGATCAATAGCTTTTTCCAGGTCTGTTCCCTTTTTATAAAGTGACTCCTCCCGATTATTAAAATACTGGATAGCGTTGGTAAAAGCTTGCTGAGCTAGATACGCCATGCGCAGGGTTTCCCGTTTGGCCTGGGATAAAGCCACAGAGGGGTTTTTAAGCAGTCTTTTGTCAATATATATAGGCCGGTAAGGATCGTCTAAATCTTGTTTGTCGGGAATTAGCTTGGTTACAATAAAAGCCAGGACAGCAACAAACGGTAAATGGATTATAGTATTGCTGATATTAAAAACAGCATGGGTCTGGGCAATTTGCAATTTAATATTTAAGGTATCCCAAGTGCCAAAACCAGGGAGAAGAATAAATAAATAGTTGGTAAAAAAGACTACTATTTGTTTAAATACCCCCACTAGAAATAGAGGAAGGAATATTATAGTACCAATCACATTAAATAATACATGGGTAAGTGCAGTTCTTCGTGCTGCTACACTTGTTCCCAGGGCAGCCAGCATAGCAGTAATAGTAGTACCAATGTTGTCTCCGAACAGAATTGGTACAGCCTGCTCGTAAGTAACTGCACCCTGATAAGCTAATTGCTGCAGTACACCAATGGTTGCACTACTACTTTGCACTACCATTGTCGTAAGTGTTCCAATGGCCACTCCTATGAGTGAATTGTTTTCGATACTGGTCATTAAGTCGATAAACTGAGGAAGATCCTTTAGCGGTTTCATTCCGTCACCCATGATATCTAGACCAAAGAAAAGAGTGCCGAAGCCTAATAATGATTGTCCAATAAACTTGTACCTTTTATTCTTTGCAAACAAGAAAATTAGTGCACCTAGACCAATGATAGGCAGTGCATAATCCTGAATGTTAAATCCAATTAGGTAGGCAGTCATAGTAGTACCAATGTTAGCACCCATTATAACCCCAATGGCCTGACGTAAAGTAAGCAATTGTGCATTGACCAGCCCTACGGTCATTACTGTGGTAGCACTGCTGCTTTGGATTAGGGCGGTAACTAAAGTGCCAGTTAAAACGCCTCGAATGGGGTTTTTGGTTCCCTGTTCAAGGATAGTCCGCATTTTATCTCCAGCTACAGACTGTAGACCATCTGACATAAAGCGCAGGCCAAATAAAAATAATCCTAAGCCACCTAAGAATGAAAATATTATTTGCGAAAGGGATATATTCAAAAGATAACCTCCTATAGTCTTGGCTCACATATACTGACCTATTGTATTGTATCAAATTGAATTATTTCCTGGTTTAGTTTATTCATTAATTGCCGTAGAAATCCAATATTATATAATTATATAGAGATTTGATCCCATTCCCCAAAAACCTATTCGAGTGCATAATAAATAAATACCGGGCTTAAAGTAACTTGGACTTGAATTAATAATTAAGAATTAAAAATTAAGAATTATCGTTAAAATACTCCGTATTTCTTTTATTTTTGGCACTATTGCAAAATATTATCTTCCTTTAAATTCCGCATTAATAGTGCACACAGTGAACATCCGTGTGCCCTTGGGGTGCAAACTTAATAGTCCCAGTGAGAGCATCGATAGTGCCTTAGCTACTGCATTAATAGTGAATAATAATGAACATCAATATTACTTAAAGGGTGCTCCCATGCTCTGGTGACGGCTCCTGCGTATTTATGTGTTCAAACCGGCTTTTTGTAGCGGAATCAAGAATTAAATTTTTAGCCCTATTTGGCGCAGCATCGCTGTAAGTTCCTGGGGGGATGGAGGGGAGGAAGGTTTTAAATTTAATACCGGATAGCCGGCAGCTTCCAATGCCTTACGAGTAAAGCGGTCTTTCAGCCTTTTTTTCTTCTCTTCTGATTCGGTTTCAAAATTAATTACTGCGATAGGTTTTAAATCATCGGAGTTACAAATTAATAGATCTATACTTTTCTCTTTTATATGATTGGTATGCTCTATACGGTTGCTGGCTTCAGGAGATACGACAATAGAATCAGCCAACCTTACTCGGGGAAAAACTGTATAGCTGTCTGCGGGAAGCACTTCCTTAAACAAATGATAAATAGCCAATTCTTTACCTAATAACAAATACTCGCGACGGCTGTAGGGCAAATCATTGAGGTCTATCCAGGCATTACTTAAATCAATAACCTCGCCTCTTTTTTGCGAATTTTGCGGATTATTTTTTTTCAATTGATCTTTTATTACATCTGCTAAAAGCTTTACTGCTATAGCTGCGATAATTACAATAATAATCTGAACCAAGAATTCCTACCTCCGTTTGCTGGAATTCACTTTTTTTCAATACTCTATAATTTTATAATATAAGAAAAAAGACATTACGTCATTAGAATTTTTGTAATTACTTTTAGATGAAGAGTATTAAGTATAGAATAAAAAAGTAGCATTATGCCTTTTAAGGGAGGTTTTTTTTTGCAGTATAAAAGTAGCAGGGGGAAATCGAGTGAGGTTAGTGCTGCCGAGGCTATTACTATGGGTATATCCCCGGATGGCGGCCTTTTTGTACCTGACTCCATTCCCCAAATAAGTAAAAACATATTAAAACAGATGGAGTCCTGGAGTTACCAAGAAAGAGCTGTTTATACTATGAACCAGTTCTTGGAGGATTTTTCAGTACAAGAAATAGAGGAATGTGTTTATAGCGCTTATAATCAGGAACGGTTTGATCATGAAGAAATAGCTCCAGTAGTGGAGCTAAAGCCGGGATTATATATTCAGGAACTCTGGCACGGGCCTACTTGTGCCTTTAAAGACATGGCCTTACAGATTTTACCTCATTTTCTCGTCACCAGTGCTCGTAAATTGGGGAAAAGAAAAGAATTTGTAATATTGGTGGCTACTTCGGGAGATACCGGTAAAGCAGCTTTGGAAGGCTTTAAAGATGTTCCTGGAACTAGAGTTATAGTATTTTATCCCTGGGATGGAGTTAGTCGGGTGCAGAAGTTGCAAATGGTTACCCAGGAAGGTAGTAATGTTTACGTTGCTGGGGTAATCGGGAACTTTGATGACGCCCAAAGCGGGGTTAAGAAAATTTTTACCAGCAATCAGGTAATAGAGCAACTTGCTCATCATAATATGCAGATGTCTTCAGCTAACTCTATTAACTGGGGCAGGTTACTACCCCAAATAGTATACTATATTTCCGCTTACGTAGATCTTTCTCAAAGAGGAGCAGTAGAAAACGGAGAAGCTATAAATATTGTAGTACCTACCGGAAATTTTGGTAATATTCTCGCGGCTTACTATGCCAGCCGAATGGGGATCCCGGTTAAGCACTTAATCTGCGCTGCTAATTCTAATAATGTTCTTACTGACTTTATAAGGACCGGAATATATGATAAAAACCGCAGTTTTGAAAAAACTATATCTCCTTCAATGGATATCCTTATATCATCTAATCTGGAAAGACTTCTTTTTGAATTAACTGAGCATGACAGTATTAGAGTTAAACAGTGGATGGAGGAGTTAAATACAAGCGGCCGTTACGAAGTTGATAAATCGACGCGAGAGAAAGTACAAGCTATCTTTTGGTCGGATTACTGTAATGACAGCGAGACTCTTGCAAGTATAGCGTCAGCGTGGAAGCAATACCATTATTTATTAGATACACATACAGCCGTTGCTCTAAACGTATATGAGAAGTATTTAAGGGAAACCGGAGATAATAGTAAAACGATTATTGCTTCTACTGCTAGCCCCTTTAAATTCGGCAGCAGTGTAGCCCAAGCTATACTTGCTCCTGAGCTGGTAAAAGGTAAAGATGAATTTCAGACCTTAGAGATCCTGTCATTAGAAACAGGTATTGATATACCTAAAGCTATCCGTGACCTGGATAAACGTCCGATTAGACACGAAACAGTTACATCTACCGGTGACATGGAAAAGACTGTTTTGTCTTTCTTAAACATATAATAGTGAGGCTGTCACCAAAGGATAAATAAACACATAATAACTGTAGCGGAGACTTAAGTCTCCGCTACTTTACTTAGTTGTTCTTTTCTACCTGATAAACCGGTCCATCAATTCGTATCCCTCTGCTATAAACAGGCCCTTAGCAGCATGCTTTTCATCATATTTGCCTACTGCATCCTTAATAGGGTTATTTTTATCAAAGATTAGGAAGGGAACCGGGTCAATGCTATGAGTACGTGTAGATAGCGGAGTTGGGTGATCCGGAAGCAGCATAGCCCGAATCTGGTCAAAATCATCCAGTTCCTGCAGTAGCAGACCTACTATTTCTTTGTCAATCTGCTCAATGCTCCAAATTTTACTCTCCAAATTACCCTGGTGGCCAGCTTCATCAGGAGATTCGATATGCAAATAAACAAAATCCTGCCCTCGTTTTAACTCATCCAGAGCAGCCCGGGCTTTGCCGGCAAAATTGGTTTTAACACCTCCGGTAGCCCCTTCTACCTTAACGGGATTTAAACCAGCACACATACCTATACCTCGTACCAAGTCGACAGCACATACCACAGAACCATTTAAACCATATTTCTGCTTAAAAATAGGCAACGATGGACGTCGGCCTTCTCCCCAGAACCAAATTGAATTAGCGGGGTTTTGACCTTTTTCTATACGTTTTTTATTGACTGGATGGTTTTTAAGGATTTCTTCACTCTTAACCATAAGCTCCAGTAAACTGGGACCGTCAGCACCTTGGGGCAGGTATTTCTCCACCAACTGGTCCGAAATATCATGGGGAGGAGTAAGTGTTATATCCTTAGTTGAACCATTTTCCCAAATAACTAGATGACGGTAACTAATACCGGCATGGAAATTAAAATCGCCACCACCTAGTTTTGCTTGCAACTCTGCTATCAAAATTCCTGACTCTTCCGTACTTATCTCTCCGGAACTATAGTCTAACATACGTTTTTGGGCATAATCACTTTCACTAGACAAAGTAACCAGGTTACAACGCAATGCCAGGTCCTCATCAGCCAGGTCTACTCCCAGACTTACTGCTTCCAGAGGTGAACGTCCTGTATAATAGCGGCGTGGATCATACCCCATTACGGACAAATTGGCAACATCGCTGCCGGGAGGAAATCCTGACGGAATCGTCTGTACCAGTCCTATCAATGCATTTTGGGCGAGGTTATCGATATTGGGAGTGCAGGCGTATTCCAATGGTGTTTTGCCATCCAACTCAGGTATATTATAGTCTGCCATACCGTCGGCAAGAATTATTAAATATTTCATTTGCTCAACTCCCAAATTAATATTATTATTTTAGTATAGCATTTGCTTCTAAAACCGTAAAAGGTAGCTTGAAGGAAATTTCATTTACGAAAAAAATTGTTTGGATATGTTGACTATTAAACAAGCTGATGCTATAATAAACATCGTTGCGGAGCCGTGGTGTAGCGGTTAACATGCCGGCCTGTCACGCCGGAGATCGTGGGTTCAAATCCCATCGGCTTCGCCATATTAGCCTCGGTAGCTCAGTCGGTAGAGCAGCGGACTGAAAATCCGCGTGTCGGTGGTTCAATTCCGCCCCGAGGCACCATTTAGGTAGCGCGGAAGTGGCTCAGTGGTAGAGCATCGCCTTGCCAAGGCGAGGGTCGCGAGTTCGAATCTCGTCTTCCGCTCCATTGAAAAAACGGGCGTTACAAAGGTAACGCCTTTATTTTGCCCTTGCAATATAGGATGAAAGTTGATACAATATTCCTTGCATAAGAGAAATTATTTGGGCGGATGGCGAAGTGGCTAACGCTGTGGTCTGCAAAACCACCATTCACCGGTTCGAGTCCGGTTCCGCCCTCCATACAAATAGCCAATAATTTAATATGCCCGGGTGGCGGAATAGGCAGACGCACGGGACTTAAAATCCCGCGGTTAGTGATAACCGTGCCGGTTCGACCCCGGCCTCGGGCACCATAGAATACTGAATCTACCGTATTAGCGGTAGATTTTTTGTTTGTTCGCTCAGTGGATAAATGGTAAATTATAGATAAGATATATAATTAGATATATATTTTTAAACATAAACATTTGCAGACAATTTGCACACAAAGGTTAAATCATCTTCCTCTAGCAAAGAATCAAACTGGGGTAGTTTTTATCAGTGATTTTCTTGGTAAATTTGCAGTCCTTGATGAACTATAATCCGAGGAGGAATGCTTTAAATGTCAGAACTAAGGAAGGATTACGTTAAAAACAAGTGGGTGTCAATTTCCTCTCAAAGGGCTTATAAACCCAATGATTTTCCTACGGGAAAGGTTGAAATATTTCGAAATCCATCAGGATTCTGTCCCTTCTGTGAGGGAAATGAAGCTGCTACTCCACCTGAAATTGCAGCATTGGGCAGGGAGCAAGGAGAACCAAACAGTAAAGGCTGGCTAGTACGTGCAGTCCCCAATAAATTTGCTGCCTTCTCCCTGGAAGGGGAACTGGAAGAAAACCGTAACGGAATATACCAATTTTATAATGGCCTGGGAAAGCATGAAGTAATAGTTGAAACACCTAATGATGAATTGGACTTTCACGAATTACCTCTTGAACGAATGGAAATGATAATTTCCCTGTTTAAGCAACGTTACAATGAACTAGCCCAGGATCCGAGAATCAAATATATACAAATTTATAAAAACCGTGGACTTTTTGGCGGGGCTTCATTAATTCACACTCATAGCCAGATAGTATGTTTACCATTTGTACCTTCAGAGAATGTTGGCATGCCCCAATGGTACAGGGAAAAAGGCAGCTGCCTTATATGTGACATCTTAAAACAGGAGCAAGAGAGCCAAGAGCGTATTGTATATGAAGGGGATCAGTTTATTATTATATGCCCTTACGCATCACGTTTCCCTTATGAATCTTGGATTGTTCCCAAACGTCACACTGAGCAATTTGGAGAGCTTTCTGAAGTGGAAGAAAAGGAATTAGCCTGGTTATGTAAAAAAATTAGCGTAGCTATTGTTAATGAAGTGGGTAATCCTTCCTATAATTTTGTAATTAATACAGCACCGGTAAACACAGCTCATGAACCAGGTTATCATTGGTACATGGAATTTACTCCCAGACTGTTGGTGCCCGCTGGGGTAGAAATTGCCACAGGCGTTTTTATTAATCCTATGGCACCGGAAATAGCAGCTCCAATATTGAAGAAGGGTTTTAAATAAACACGAAATACCTAACAGTTAGCTAATAAAGGAGTCTTGCATATGCCTATATATGAATTTGAAGGCAAACGACCGGTTATAGCAGAGTCTGCTTTTATCCACCCAGAAGCGGTTATCATAGGTGATGTGCAGGTGGGTAAAGAAAGCTATATTGGTCCGGGTGCAGTATTAAGAGGTGATACTGGCCGTATAATTATTGGCCAGGGTACTAGTATTCAAGACAATGTGGTCATTCATACTTATAAGGATACTTGCGCTATAATTGAAGATAATGTTTTAGTAGGACATTCTGCTCTTGTTCATGGTCCTTGTCTTATTAAAGAGTGGGCCTGGATAGGCCAGGGTGCAAACGTGGTCGGCAATTCTGAGGTGGGAACTGCTAGCGTACTGGCTGCTGGCAGTGTCTTGCCCCCTGGACATTCTATCCCAGCGCAAAATAGCTATGGGTAATCCCGCCAAAGTCACAAAAGATATAACAGATGAAATGGCTATTAACTTTCAAAAAGCGCCTAAGTATTACAAAGAGCTTGCGCAGCGATACATACACAGCTTAAAGTTAATAGAAAAATAGTATTTTCTTTTACTAAAGACTTACCAAAAATCATTGGTGAGTCTTTTATTCAAAATAAGTATTTCAAGGTACATATACTTCACTTATGCTTTCTCTTTATTAGTTTCTTTAGATACTTAAGGTCTCTATAATTAATGAGCTGGATTCCTAGTGCTCTGATAGCAACTAGTAATTGAGGATTTTTCATTACTGCTAGTTCCTTTTCCCTGACCTTAGTCCAGGTACATACTTTTTCTAAAGTTTTATCTACATAACCAGGATGGCAAATAAGTTCCGATGTACCGTGGGGTACGGAGCGCAGGTTTTTAAGCAGTAGTTTCCTCCCGTCTTTTTCAAAATAGGTATCTGAGAAGAATCGTTCTACTCCTACAGGTAAATCAGGTATATCCAATGGTGGTTCCCAACCGGTACGCCTCAAGGGCAGGTTCATTTTCAGAGCCAGGGTTACCATGGGGCGCCATACAACTTCACGAGTTTGAATGAAACCATGGGAATCAATATGGGTTGGTTCAATGTCTTGGTCAAGAAGGCGCTCCATTTGTGCTATTAATTCCATTTTCACCTCGTTTTCGTTCCAATTCAAATCATGGTTAAAAACTCCCTGGTCATCAACTAGAGATGGTACTTTATTAAGGGGAGAAATGGGAGAACCACTTGACAGGTTAAAATGCAGCCCTATTCCGAGGTTTCTGGTATAATGCCATTTTCTAATGGCATCCTTAAAGCCGGGCATGTTAACTATGATGGAAGTACTCGTAACAATTCCAGCATGGTAAAGCTCAACTATTGCTTGGTTAACGCCTGGAGCTATACCAAAATCGTCGGCATTAATAATTAAATATTTGGCCATATTTATCCTCCTTTCCGTGGGGGGATAATATAGTTTATGAATGGTATTTAATACTGCTACTGGAAATAAACATTCATAGGTTTTTTTTAGTTTTACCGGATAGCAAAAATCCCTTGTCGGGCAACTATGCATTTGGTAAACTATAACTCTGGATGGTATTTGAGTAGGTTGATATGTCTTCTACATTACGGCAGTACAGTAGGATGAAGGGAAACTAATGGATGTATTGGTGACTTTGGTGCCTATTATTGCGGTGATAGTTCTTTTAACCCTGGCGAAATGGCCCGCTGATTCCAGTGGATTGGCTGGATGGATTTTAGTATTAGTTATTAGTATCCTCTTCTTTCAAACCTCTCTTAAGGTAGGTTTAACGGCCAGTCTGGCCGGTATCATTGCTTCTTTTCCTGTCTCTTTAATGGTCGCAACCTCCATTTTTCAAATTACCTTTTTGGAATCAACTGGAGCATTGAAAAGAATAGTAGTTTTTGTTAAAACCTTAGCCCGTAATGACCAGACTGTACAGATAATGATAATAAATTTGGGGATAGGAACTCTACTGGTAGCAGTAGGTGCTACTCCTTTATCTATTTTGCCACCTATCATGCTGGCCCTAGGATATTCAACATTCTTAGCCATTGCGCTGCCTGCCCTAGGATATAATGCGTTATGTACATATGCTCTGCTGGGGGCGCCATTGGTAGTATTCTCAGATATAACTGGCGCCTCATTAATCGATTCGGCCCTGGTATTCGCCCGGTTTATGCCTATAATAGCATTCCTGCTTGGATTCAGCATGCTTTGGCTGATGGGTGGATTCAGAAAAATAAAAGAAGGCTTTTTACCCTGTGCTTTAGCAGGTTTAACTATGGGGTTTACAGCAGTGGCGGTTGCCCATTTAGGTAAAGGTATCGTAATGACCGGGGTACTGGCAGGAATAGTAACCGTTGTTATAATGTTAATTTACCTAAGACTAAGCGGAAAAGAAATACTGGATCGAAGCTGTCTTAATGCGGAAGATAAAAGAATAGAAAAAGAAATGTCTCTTATTAAAGCTCTAAGTCCTTGGATAATACTTCTAGCGACTTGTATTATAATTAATTTCTGGCAACCTCTTTTTGATTTCTTATTTAATAACCTGGCTATGCCAGTAAAGATTATTCCCGGCGGAAAACCAATAATGACGCGTATGTTGTGGAATGCGTATACTTGGGTGGTAATAAGCACTTTGCTGGCTATACCGTTTATTAAACCTACCAGGGAACAATGGAAAGACATCGGTACTAAATGGCTTAAAAGAGCTCCGCGCCCAGTTTTCTCAGCAGCTATTTTCTTTGCTATTGCTTATGTTATGACTTATTCTGGATATATTCCTGAGGGGAGTATATGGAAGTTGGCTAATTCGGATAATAATATGCTGTCTATTTTAGCTACCAGCTCCTCGGAATTTTTCCAGGGATTATACCCGGCAGCAGCTGGTTTTTTGGGATTGCTGGGCGGCTTTGTCACCGGCAGTGAAGCTTCCGCTATAGCACTGTTGGCGAAATTTAATCTTCTGACCTCAAAAATATTAAGTGTTGATGCCCTGATAGTAACAGCCGGTTTAGCCATGGCTGGAGGGCTGGCTAGCGTAATTTCCCCGGCTAAACTACAAAACGCTGCCGCTACCATTGATAGTCTGGGCACCGAGTCTAAAGTAATAAGGATAGTAATTCCTGTAGCCCTGGTACTAACAGCCGCAACGGCAATATTAACCTTTATTTGGGCATAAGGGTTATGGCCTGGCATTCACTATTATGCATTCCAATAGGGTTTTGGCAATGGGAGCATATTAGGAATCTGTTGCAGTGGATTGAATATTTTATATAAAAGACTAAAGCATTATTATTGCAGACGTAATGCCATTATGCTACAATTATAACTTGTTGATGCCATTTTATAACTCTGCTTGTTTTTTGGGTTGTAATTCACATATAATTTAGGTAACTAGAGTACAATTTACTGTATAAATTTGCAGTCAAATTTATGAATTAGCTTTAATTAGGCATACAACTTAATAGTTCCAGGTTGTGGCGAATAGATGCGGAGGTGATGCCAATGAAAAAGAAGTGGGGGAAGGGAGATCCGGTAAATCTATCAGATTTACTTAAAATTACACCAGTAGCCAACGAAATCATGCAGCTTAGTGAGGAACTTGAAATGAGTACCACCGACGTAATGTGGATAGTAGCCCAGATAATAGATAATGGTGAAGAAATCAAAACACAGTATGCCCGACCTGGGGAAGAATTATTAGATGAAGAATGGGAAGAGGCTGATTTTGAACAATTAGAAGAAGACATGGATCAAGCTATGTACATGGTTAATATTAAAATTAACGGTAATAACAAGTTCCCCGAAATTGGGTTTAAAGCCGGCATCAACGATCGGGATGATATAGCCTATTTCTTTGACATGGTACTGGAGATGTTAGATAAGCTGGATTGAATTCAATGGTTTCAGCCCGGGCAACCCCCGGGCTTTACTTATAGAAGACAAGCTTGGTATTTGGGGAGTGAAACAGAAGGTAGAGTGTTCTACCAATGTGACCTATTATGATTATTGAGTTAACTAATAATATTAAAGTAATCCGGCCGGAAGGCAAAGCTGTATTTCCTTACAGTAATTCCTTATATATTGAAGATGACACCAATTTGCTGATAGATACTGGCGCTGGCGCAAATGCTTATAAACAAATAGCAGCAAACAATGTTGAGATTATTTTACTAAGTCACTACCATTTTGACCATTTTCATTGTACAAGCCTATTTCCTAATGCTAGTGTGCTGGCAGGTGTGGAAGAGCCTAAAAACTACGACAACTTATCTGATTACATCAGAGCTTATTCCTTTTCCAACTGGGAAAAACTGATGGGAGAGGCTAGTCTGGAAGATGATACTAACTATCCCGATGATGTTCCTCTGAGCCACGATTCTAAGATCGTTTCACTGGATGGCGAGTATAAAGATGGCACAGTATTTAATTTAGGGAAGACATCTATAAGAACATTACATACACCTGGTCATACCCGAGGTCATTATGCATTTCTGATTGAAAAAGAAGGTTTATTATATACTTCTGATTTGGATCTATCACCTCGAGGTCCATGGTATGGAGATGAGACGGCTGATATAGATGATTTGATTCGGTCAATCGAAAAAATTATTGCTATTAAACCAGCAATTTTAGTTACTTCGCATCGAAGGATTTTTAATAGCCGGGAAGATGACATTGAAAAACTGTTTCGCGATTATTTGGGAATTTTACTTCACCGGGAAGAGAAGATTCTCAATTATCTGACTCAACCACGCAGCTTGGATGAAATGGCTGAGCAGGATTTTGTTTATTATAGACCGGGTGGAATTAATAATAAACTATTTAATAGGAATAAATTAATTTATTGGAATAAATTTATGCTTTTAAAGCATCTGAACCGTTTAAAGAAGATGGGTATGGTTGAGGAATTACCTGATGGTCGTTTTATGAAGTTATAGGGGTGACACAATTGAATTGGCGTCGGATTATATACATAGCAGCCCTTATAATTGTTGCGGGAGTAATATTTAAGGATATTCCTGACCCTAATTCGGTTCCACCGGAAACATTACTAAATAAAAAGATAATACTGAATGATTTCAAGGATCTTAAACATCCTCTATATGAAGATAGCAAGTACCAGCCATCTATTATTTACTTTCCCTACGACTATACTGGTGATAAGGGAGATGAATTCTATTTGACCATAATAATGGCTCAGAATACGACTACTGTAAAATATGTGTTAGAAAAGGACGCATCAGGAGAACTAAAATATTACTTAAAAGATCGTTGGCCGGATATAACCCTGCCGGTTGAGCGTTTTGAAAGCTATATATACGAAGATAATACCTGGGTTAAGATAAATGAGCTTTAATTATGTTTCTTTTCTTTAGATTTCTTATTGTGCTCAGTTTTATTAGCGATTAACTCTTCTAGTGGAGAATAGTGCAGAAGAGCGCTGGTTAAAAATATGGTACCAAGTACACCGCAGATGGTGGCAACATTACCTTTTACCATGCCTGTACCCGAGACCAAAAAAAAGCAAAATGCAAATATAAACCGGGCTATAACTCCATCTTTACTTAGCATTCGGAATCCTCCTGTTATTTTTAATTCCTACTTTAGTGTTAGAATTTATCTTGTTTACTATGTGTTAAAGGTGCCGGAAAATATATTAGGTGCGTGGGGTGATGTTAATGCTGGCAATTAGCGTATTTTGGTTGGTGTTAGGTCTGCTTTTGGGCATTGCTATAGGCTATCTGGGTATGAAAACTAAAATAGAAGTACATCATAGGAACGAGATTAGTCAAAAAGAGTCCGAACTGGCTATTCTTAAAGAAAGACTGCAAGGAAAAGAGACATATATTTTAGAGCTTAAAAACCAAAATGAAGCACTTGAAGCCCGTATAGCAGAAGTACAGGGGGAATTAAACCAAGAACAGCAAGCACGGGCCGCAGCTGAGGAAAAAATAAAACAAATACCTGGATTTGAGAATCTATTGCGGCAAAAAGAGCAAAGGATTTCAGAACTACTTGATATAAACAGCAATCTGCGTGAAAAACAGAGTGAGCTACAGACTAGATTAGAAGAAGAGGAGAGAAACATTGAAGAAAAAATAGAAATTCTAAGTAATGCTCAAGAGAATTTATTATCTGCATTTAAATCCCTTTCAGCTGACGCTCTGGAGAAAAATAGTCGAACTTTTCTGGAATTAGCTCGGGTTTCTCTGGAAAAATATCAAGAAAGCGCACGTAATGATCTTTATAAGCGCCAGCAAGCTATAGACCAGCTCGTTTTCCCCCTTAGCGATTCGCTAAAAAAAGTAGAACAGGAAATAAAAGAGTTGGAAAATGCACGTAGGATGGCTTATGCGGGGTTAAGCGAACAGGTTAAATCCATGGCTAATACCCAGGTGCAATTAAAGTCCGAGACTGCCAGACTGGTAAAAGCTCTGCGTGTACCTAGCGTAAGAGGTAGATGGGGTGAAGTACAGCTACAAAGGGTTGTGGAGATGGCAGGCATGGTAGAGCATTGCGATTTTTACCTGCAGCAATCAGTAAAAACCGGGGAAGGGAGACAACGCCCGGATATGCTGGTCAGGCTGCCAGGCGACCGCTTTGTTGTTGTGGATGCCAAGACTCCTTTACAAGCTTATTTAGAGGCTATTGAGGCACCGGATGAAGAAAGCAAAATATCTAAATTAAAAGAACATGCCCACCAAGTAAAAACCCACATTAACCATTTAGCCAGTAAAAGCTACTGGGAGCAATTTAAACCTGCTCCGGAATTTGTGGTATTGTTTTTACCGGGAGAATCATTCTTTAGTGCAGCCTTAGAGCAGGAGCCGGATTTGATAGAATATGGTTCCAGACAAAAGGTTATTCTGGCCACACCAACTACTTTAATTGCGCTTTTATTGGCTGTAGCTTATGGTTGGAGACAAGAGAGCCTGGCTGAAAATGCAGAGCGCATCAGTGAATTGGGGCGAACTTTGTATAATCGCCTTGCCAACTTGGTTGGTTATTTTAATGACCTTAGAAAGGGAATAGAACGCTCTGTAGATGCCTATAACCGAGCGGTGGGTTCTCTGGAATACCGGATACTGCCTACTGCTCGAAAATTTAAAGAATTAGGCGTAGTTAATGGAGACGATTTACCGGTTATAGAACCAATTGATAAAATTCCGCGCCATTTAATTAGAACTGTAGCCGAATCCGAGCAGGAAGAAGCAGTTGCTTGTACCGATGATTGAGTAGTTTATAAATAAAGCTTTCATATTATTTTATTTTATTTTTTGGGTAATGGAATTAAATAGCAAACTGGGTTTTTTATTAGTTGCCATTGGTATATAATTAAAAAAGTAATTAATTATATTACTAACTAATATACTAATAGGAGGTGATAATTTGGACCAAAAGCTAATTGATCAAATCCTTAAGGACATTGGCCTTGAGCATATTGAGGATAATACCGAGAAAACTGATGACGAATAAAAAGAAGCCATTTAAGATAACCTTTAAATGGCTTCTTTGATTTCTTACAATTATCTCTTTTCTTTTTCCATTTCTTTAAGTAACTCCGATACAGTTACAAATTTATAACCCTGTTGTTTTAAGTTTTTTATTACCGTTGGCAGGGCTTCATGGGTTTGTTTACAGGTGTCGCTGGCATGCATAAGTATAATATCTCCCGGGTGGACTCTTTTCGTTACCCTTTCAATTATTGTATTAATTCCCGGATTCATCCAGTCCAGGGAATCGGTTCCCCATTGAATAGCCTCATAATTACATTCGTGTATAGCATTTATAACATGTTCATTATAATCACCATTAGGTGTTCTGATTAGTTTAGCATCAACCCCGGTTACTTCTTTTATACATTTATGTGCCTTCATGACCTCTTCTTTAACTTCACTTTTGCTAAGGGTGCTTAAATTAATATGGCGGTAGCCATGACTGCCAATTTCGTGGCCATCCTTCTTAATTCGCTGTGCAATTTCGGGATATTCTTTGACCCATGGGCCAGATAAAAAGAAAGTACATTTAACATTGTTTTCCTTAAGAATTTCTATTATTGGCATCGGTGTCTTGTTTCCCCAGCTTATATCGAAGGTTAAGGCTATAATTTTTTTGTCTGTTGGGACTTCATATATGGGTTTAACCCGATTATTAGCTTGGACATAAACCACACTGCTGGATAAAAGCACTAGAACTATAACCCCAATTAAAATTAATTTCGTTTTTACTGGCATTTCATAAAAACCAAAAATTTTGGGCATAATAATTAACCCCCTTGTTTGCACTTTGTTATATTTCTATGGTATTAAATGTACTTTTATTACCAGTTTTCCAATATACAAGGAATAATTATTTATATACAAAACTTGAGTAAAATCCTTCCCTGCTAAACTATTGATTTCTGTTAATTGCCGGTTTATAATAAATACTATCTAATGGGCCGTTAACTCAGTGGGAGAGTGCTTCCTTGACGCGGAAGAAGTCATAAGTTCGAATCTTATACGGCCCACCATAATAAGTAAGTAACAGCGGGGTTTACACAGCCCCGCTATTTGTTATAAGAAGATAAGGTAGAAAACCGGATCAATTTAGGGGTCAATTAGATTATAAAAGGTATTAGAAGTATGGAAACAAAATTGCTTTACTGTACAGCTTGTGGAGGAAAACTGGAAACTATCTTTGAGGGTAAGGCTTACCGGCTTAAATGTACATCATGCAATACCATTATTTATCAAAATCCGGCAGTAGGTGTGGCTGCAATTATACTAGATGAAGAAAACAGGTTATTACTAGGGAAGCGTAGCCGGGGGCAATACCGAGGCTTGTGGTGCATTCCTTGCGGTTATTTGGAATATCATGAAGATGTATATGAAGCTGTAAAAAGGGAGATAAAGGAAGAAACTAATCTTGATATAGAAGTAGAGCGGGTTTTTAATGTCAAGTCTAATAGTCACGATCCACTTAAGCGGAGTGTGGGAATATGGTTTTTAGCCAGGATATTGGGGGGAGAGCTAAAAGCGGGTGACGATCTATGTGAAGTGGGCTTTTTCCCTCTTGATGAGGTTCCCGAATTAGCATTTCCTACCGATAAAATAATAATCGAAGAGTTAGGTGCAATAATTAATGATAAAACTATGGTAAAAAAGCGATAAAAAAGCACTATTTTCATAGCTTCCAGATTTGAATAATGGAAAACTGCCTAACATATAATAAAGTAACTAGTTTACTGGAGGCTGCTATGTTGTATGAGTTTGAAATTATAACGGCAGTTGACATAGATTCTTTCCTGGGGGATTATGAAAACCGTCTGCGTTGGATTAAACAGAGAGGGTATGAACCTTCATATTCTTATGAGAATCTGGGGGATAATAATCGTATTATTTGTTTGCGCCTTGAAGGTAACCACGGTGATGGAGTTTTTCGTAATGAAGATATTGTTTATATCTTTAAACATCATATAGCAGAAATTCTGGCAGAGCATGTGGTCAAAGATTGGGAAAGTAAGCTGCTCTGGAAGGAAGTTTTGCGTACTTGCCGTCATTTATCTGTTAATGAACGTAATAATGTTTTTCAACGGGCTTCAGGATTCTTACGCCAATGTCATGATAATGAAAGTCTAAATTTACTAATGAATTATAGCCGCAAAAACCGTATTACCCACCGTTTGTTTGAGTATATAGATAATAATGACAAAATAAATATAGAAGGTTTTATTAATTTTTGCTTGCAAGATTACCTAACCGAATTAAAGTTTGCCGTAGAACTAGCTCTAGAAGAATTACGCAACCAAAAGGAATATAATGATTTTGTTAACCTTTTGCGCTATTTTGTGGATACTCAGGCCCCTAAGACTTATGAGGTTAATTTAATGATGAATCCCAATGGCATGTTCAGCCTTTGGGATGGTCAGGGAATGAAAATTGAAGATAGCTATATAAATTATTATCTGGATGAAATGCTAATGGACGAAATCAGTCTTGATGATGTCCTAATTAGTATTTTGATAACTATTGCACCGCGTAGAATTGTACTCCACAATGTAGGGAAAATTAACAGTGAGCCGATAGAGATGATAAAAAGCGTTTTCAAGGAAAAAATTAGTGAATGTAAAGGCTGTGAGCGCTGTTATCATTATAAACTGGAAGAGGATTACCATAAACATTAAGTCTAAGAGACTTAAGACCCTCCTCTAAGCCCCTTAATATTCATCAACTAGATATTTTTGTTCCCGCCAATATAATTGCGATTGTGTACAAAATTTGTTATATTCTTTAAGTAATGCTATAAGATTTAGCCTAAGGTGGAATTACGCTTGTCCCAATATATTATTCTGCCTCTGATTAGTGCTTTAATTGGTTATTTTACCAATGTAATTGCCATAAAAATGCTTTTCTGGCCACGTAAACCGATTAATTTATTATTTTTTTCTTTATATGGCCTTCTTCCCAAGCGTAGGATGCAATTAGCTAACAGCCTGGGGGAATTAGTAGAAGAAAAACTGTTATCTTTAGATGATCTTTGGGAAAAGGTTGATACTCCTGAAGTACGGATAATGGTTAGTCGGCAAATTATTATAGCTATGAGGGACAGGCTGGAAGAGATTATTCCTAATATTATTCCGGCTAAGATTACTCAGATAGTAACTGATGGCATGGAAAAACTGATACTACAGGAAATTGATACTATATTTAATCGAATTATAGAATCAGGGCAGGAATATTTAAAAAATGAGATAAAGATTAGTAAAATTGTTGAAGATAAAGTAAATGCCTTAGATTTGGATCAGTTGGAGAAAATGATTTTAGGTGTTTCTACCCCGGAAATACGTGCCATTGAGATCCTGGGCGGAATTTTGGGCTTTATTATTGGGATAATCCAAGACGGGATATTGTGGCTCTTAAGTTAAAGGGCTTAAATCGGGAGGTATTAATATGGTTCTCATTAGTTTAAAGGATGGTAGTCAGCGTGAATATCCAGATGGCATCACTCTCTTGCAAGTTGCCGAAGATATTAGCCCTAAGCTGGCTAAAAATGCCGTAGTTGGAGTTTTTAAGGGCAAACTGACCGATCTCAATGCCAAAATTTATGAAGATGGTGAATTAGAATTACTTAGCTTTGATGATAAGCGAGGAGCAGATGTTTACCGCCATTCCTCAGCTCATGTTATGGCCCAGGCGGTAAAAAGGTTGTGGCCCGAAACAAAACTGGCTATTGGACCATCCATAGAGCGGGGTTTTTATTATGATTTTGAAAGTAATCACACCTTTAGTCCGGAAGATTTTGCTTTGATTGAAAAGGAAATGCAGGCCATAATTGAAGCTGATTATCCTTTTATTAGAAAAGAGTTAAGCCGGGAAGAGGCTCTGGATTACTTTAAAGATAAAAAAGAGAATTATAAAGTAGAGTTAATACAGGATTTACCTGAGGACGCAACTATTAGCCTGTATCAACAAGGGGAGTTTGTGGATCTTTGTGCTGGGCCCCATATTCCTTCTACCGGTAAACTAAAAGCTATTAAGTTGATGAGTGTGGCCGGGGCTTACTGGCGGGGTAATGAAAAGAACCCGATGCTGCAGAGAGTATATGCTACTTCTTACCCCAAAAAATCAATGCTGGAGGATCATCTTAATAAACTAGAAGAAGCCAAGAAACGTGACCATCGGCGCTTAGGCAGGGAGTTGGGCCTATTTACCATTGTAGAAGAAGGACCAGGATTTCCCTTCTTTATGCCCAAGGGTATGGTTTTACGCAATGAACTGGAAAACTTTTGGCGGGAAGAACACCGCAAAGCAGGCTACCAGGAGATAAAGTCTCCCATTATTTTAAGTCGCCAATTGTGGGAGAATTCGGGGCACTGGGATCATTATAAAGAGAATATGTATTTTACCACCATTGATGAAGGTGACTATGCTATAAAGCCAATGAATTGTCCCGGCAGTATGTTAGTTTATAAACAAAATCTGCACAGTTATAAGGAACTTCCCATCAGAATGGGGGAACTAGGTCTGGTTCATCGCCACGAGATGTCCGGAGTTTTACATGGTTTGATGCGGGTGCGGGCCTTTACTCAAGATGATGCCCATATATTTATGTTGCCGGAACAGATTGTAGATGAAATTAAGGGAGTAATTAATTTAGTTGATAAATTCTATAGTTTATTCGGCTTTTCCTACCATGTTGAAGTATCAACCAGGCCGGAAAACTCCATGGGTTCAGATGAGGACTGGGAGAATGCTACTAATATTTTGATCCAGGCTTTAAACGAGAAAGGTATAGACTATATAATAAATGAAGGCGATGGTGCTTTTTATGGTCCTAAAATAGATTTCCACCTGAAGGATTCCTTGGACAGAACCTGGCAGTGTGGTACTATCCAATTGGATTTCCAGATGCCGGAGAAATTCGACCTTAATTATATTGGTGAAGATGGAGAAAAACATCGCCCGGTTATGATTCACCGGGTTATCTATGGCAGCATTGAAAGATTTATCGGCATCCTTACGGAGCACTTTGCTGGCGCATTTCCTGCCTGGCTGGCACCGGTCCAGGTTAGAATATTAGCAATCACTGAAAGGCAGCATGACTATGCCAGGAAGGTACAGGCGGAACTAGAGCAGCAGAATATCAGGGTAGAAATTGATCTGCGTAGTGAAAAAATTGGTTATAAGATAAGAGAAGGTCAATTACAAAAAATCCCTTATTTGCTTATTCTGGGTGATAAGGAAACAGAGGCCGGTACTGTTGCCGTACGTCACCGCAAACAAGGTGATCTTGGTGCCATGTCCCTCAACGACTTTCTAGCTAAGATTAAAAAGGAAATAGAAGAAAAAGCGCTAGTATAAAATCTGAATTTGGTTTTGCTGTAAAAGTAATATGTATAAGTTAAATAAATTAGACGCGGAAGCCGCGGATTAACAAGGAAACACGCGGTTTCAATTTAATTAAAAATAAGAGCACTCGTAGTGGAGGCTTCAGCCTCCGCGAAAACTTTCCACCAGATCTTGTAGGGGCGGGTTTCCATGCCCGCCTGCAAAATAATAATCAAATGTACGTGATTAGGCATAATAGCGGAAACTTAAGTTTCCGCTACAAATGAAAGGCCGAATAGCTTGTCTCGCTGTTTTCGTGGTACGTCCTATTCACAAGAAATGCCCAGCATTTCAACCTTAATAAATTTAATAATTCATTATTAAACCTATTACAGGTATTAGCTGTATTATATTATAGTAATAAGTTGCTAATACTTACTCTATATGCTATACTTTTTTTGGTTATTAAGCAGAAGCTGCGCTTCTCACCTTACAACTTTGGTTCGTAAGGTAGTTGTTGGCCATAGGCGATGAGTGTTGGTGTGCCATTGTAAAGCGAGTTTTTGCGAACTCGCTTTTTTTATTATTAGGAGGTGACGATCTTATAAGCAAGGAATGGAGGATCAATGAGGATATCCGGGTCAAAGAGGTTAGATTAGTAAGCGATGACGGGGAACAGCTTGGTATAGTCCCTATTCGTGAAGCACTGCAAATAGCCATGGAAAGAAACCTTGATTTGGTAGAAGTAGCTCCATCGGCTCAGCCCCCGGTTTGTCGTTTGATGGATTATGGTAAATTCAAATTTGAGCAAAACAAACGGGAGAAAGAAGCCAGGAAAAAGCAACATGTTATATCGGTAAAAGAAGTTAAGATGAGGCCTAATATTGAAGAACACGACTTTCAAGTCAAGGCTAGAAATGCTCGTAAGTTCTTAACTAATGGTGATAAGGTAAAGTTAACCATAATGTTTAGGGGTAGAGAAATAACCCACACTGAACTAGGACATAACCTTTCCATAAAATTCGTTAATGAATTAGCTGATATAGCAACAGTAGAAAAGATGCCCAAGGTGGATGGACGTAATATGGTAACAATTCTAATGCCCAAATTAGATAGCGATAAAAATGATAAGAATGATAAGAATGCTAAGAAGGAGGAAGCTTAATGCCTAAAGTTAAGACTCACCGGGGTGCAGCTAAAAGGTTTAAAAAGACTGCTAACGGGAAAATAAAAAGATCTAAAGCTTATGCCAGCCATCTACTGGGAAGTAAGACTCCTAAAAGGAAAAGAAGACTGCGTAAGGCTGGATTGGTCAGCGCACAAGAAACTAAAAGAATAACCAAATTAATTCCTTATTAGACACACAGGAGGTTTGACATATGCCAAGAGTAAAACGTGGAGTAACTACTCACAGAAGACATAAAAAAATCCTTAAGCTGGCCAAAGGGTATCGTGGCAGTAAATCCAAACTATACCGGGTAGCTAATCAGCAGGTTATGAAATCGGGTAATTACGCCTATATTCACCGTCGTTTAAAAAAGAGAAATTTTCGTAAATTATGGATTGCCCGCATTAATGCTGCTGCTCGTAATAATGGTACTACTTATAGCCGCATGATTCATGGGCTTAAGGCAGCGGGAGTAGATATTAACCGCAAAGTTTTAGCTGAATTGGCTATTTCCGATCCGCATGGTTTTACTGAGTTAGCTGAACTTTCTAAGAAATACCATAGTAAATAAAATACCATTGTAAAAAGTATGGCTATAGGCCATACTTTTTTAACCTTATGCTAAAACAACAGGAGAAGGTATGAGAAAAATAACCTCCAAGGATAATAAGTATCTTAAGCATGCTGTTAGTCTTAAACACAAAAAGTATCGTATGCGGGAGCAAATGTTTTTGCTGGAAGGGAAAAAAGTAGTAGCTGAGGCCTTAAAAAAAGGTATTCCCCTGGTAAGGATTATGGTAGATGAAGCCCATTGCGGTGATTATCAGTTTTTGTTTGAGCAATACCCACAAGCAGAGTGGTTTTTAGTTGATTCCAGGATTTTTAAGTATCTTGCTGATACGGAGACTCCGCAGGGTATTATTGCTTTAGCAGGGATTCCCTGCTATGAATTTTCTATGTTATTAGGGCGTAATAACTGCCTAATTTTACTTGATCAAATAGCCGACCCGGGTAATTTGGGGACTATTATCCGGACTGCCTGGGCTTTGAATATTGATGGAATATTACTTACCGAAGGCTGTACCGATCCCTTTAGCCCCAAGGTTGTCCGCTCAAGTATGGGGGGGATACTACATGTTCCCGTTTATACCTCAGTAGGCCTGGAGCATATAGAGCAGTTAAAATCTTCCGGTTATAAAGTTGCAGGAACCGCTCTCAATGCTGCTGCCAGTGTATTTGATGGCGACTATAAAGGTGCCAACATTATCGTAATTGGTAGTGAGTCTCGGGGAGTAAGTTCACATTTATTAGCTTGTTGTGATAGCTTAATTAAGATACCTATTAACCCAGAGGTTGACTCTTTGAATGCAGCCATAGCATGTGCTATAATAATGATGGAAATAAGCAAACAGAGGAATGTTATACCCAGTTCGACCCGTGACTAAGTAGGGAAGGGTGGAGCATTATGCTGGATCAAGCAGAATATTTATGGAAGTTATTTGAAACTTCTGGTTGCATTATATATTATCTCCTTTATAAAACGTTAATTACTCAATAATATATATTATTTCTACTGCAAAAACCCTATATTAAAGCAGTAGTGAATACTAGGCCTAAAGTAAGTGGGTTTTGCATAAAAATTTAGAATTATTGAAGAAATACTTTGTATTTCTCTTATTTTTTATTGAATTGAAGCTGCTACATTAGTTGTAAACGCAGGAACATATAAGTGCTTTTAGGTAGGGGTTCACCCTTCGGGTACTACTGATGTTCGCTTCGCTAACTATTAATGTTGCCGCGTGTTATTATTCAACCTCATGCAAATTTATTACTTTTTGCAGTTGAACCATATCCATATAATTAAATCATATATTTTAAAATGTTATGAACAGGACAAGTAGCTTGCTTGTATAACCTAGCAGGGAGGCCGTACCAGCGACTGAAAGTACGCCAGGGGAGCAGCAAGTGAATTCACCTGGGAACAGTGGACTGAAATAGCAGTAGGTCTAACCGCTAGCCTGCGTTATAGGAAACAAGTGAATCAGACTTATAATTATATTATTATAGTCTGATTAATTAGGGTGGTACCGCGGAACAAGCTTTCGTCCCTCAGAGGGATGAAAGTTCTTTTTATTTTCTGGCAGAAGGGATGGAGGAATGTGCTTAACAGGTTGAAGGAAATTGCCGCTAATTCCGAACGGCAGCTTTCACAAGCAGGTACTTTAGAAGAAATTAATGAACTAAAAGTTAGAGTACTGGGCCGTAAAGGAGAAATTACCCAATTGTTGCGGAGCCTTAAAGATTTAAATGCTGAAGAGCGGGCTCAGGTAGGTAAAGTAGCTAATGAGCTGAAAGCTAAATTGGAAGAAATGATAAAACAGCGGGCTGAAGCAATCAAGTTTGAGCAGCTTAAATTACGCCTGGAGCAGGAAACCATAGATATTACCTTGCCTGGAGTGCCCAGGCAGCAAGGAGGAAAACATCCCCTTACCCTGGTAAATGAAGAGATTAGAGACATATTTATTGGCATGGGATTTAGTGTAGCTGAAGGCCCGGAAATAGAATTAGATTATTATAATTTTGAAGCTTTAAATATCCCCCGCGATCATCCTGCCCGGGATATGCAGGATTCCTTTTATATATCTGAGGATGTATTGCTGCGCACACATACTTCTCCGGTACAGGTTCGTACTATGGAAAAAATGGCCCCACAAATACCGGTTAAAATTATTGTGCCAGGTAAAGTGTATAGGCGGGATGATGATGCTACTCATTCTCCCATGTTTAACCAGGTTGAAGGTCTGGTGATAGATGAGAGAATAACTTTCGGCCATCTTAAAGGTACTTTAATGCTTTTTGCCCGCAAGATATTTGGCCCTGAGGTTAAGGTACGCTATCGTCCTAGTTTCTTTCCCTTTACTGAACCTAGTGCCGAGATGGATATTTCCTGTGTTAATTGCAAAGGGGCCGGTTGTCGCGTTTGTTCTCATACTGGCTGGTTGGAAATTTTAGGTGCAGGAATGGTAAATCCCCGGGTATTAAAGTACGGGGGATATGATCCTGAGAAAGTAACCGGTTTTGCTTTTGGTATGGGGGTAGAGCGCATAGCTATGTTAAAATATGGAATCAATGATCTGCGCCTGTTCTTTGATAATGACAAGCGCTTCTTGCAGCAGTTTTAGGAGGTAGAAAGATGGGCGTATCAATTAATTGGTTAAAACAATATGTAGATATAAATATTAGTGCTGAAGAGTTAGCACATCGCCTCACCATGGCGGGGATAGCTGTTGAAGGAGTAGAAAGGGAAGGTAATGATTATATACTTAATTTGGATCTAACTCCTAACCGGGGTGATTGCCTGGGTATGATTAACCTGGCCCGGGAAGTAGCAGCAATAACTGATTCCAGTCTACACTTACCTAAGATAGTATTAAATGAAAATAAAGAAGACATTAACCAATATATTAAGATAGAGATTGAAGCTCCTGATCTGTGCCAGCGCTATGCAGCCCGTTTAGTTAAGAATGTAAAAATAGCTGATTCACCGGAATGGATGCAGGAGGCCCTTAGTCATTCTGGGATAAGGCCCATTAATAATATTGTTGACATTACAAACTATGTAATGCTGGAATGCAATCAGCCCCTGCATGCCTTTGATTATCGCCTGTTGGGAAATAGGATATTAGTACGTCGTGCTCATCCCGGGGAGCAATTTACTACTTTGGATGAGGTGGATAGGCATCTGGATGGAGACATGTTGGTAATAACCAATGGCCAATATCCTGTAGCTCTGGCCGGGGTTATGGGCGGTCTTAATACTGAAATTCATGACGGCACCGTAGATGTATTGATTGAATCGGCCTGGTTTCAGGGAGCGAATATTCGCCGCACCTCCCGTAAAGTTGGTTTGCGCAGCGAATCATCACTGCGATTTGAAAAAGGACTTGATATTAATGGGGTATTATTTGCCGTTGATCGAGCAGCCATGCTAATGCAGCAGCTCGCCGGGGGTGAAGTTGTTAAGGGCGTCTGTGATGTATATTCCCGTCCCCGCAAGAATTTGCAGGTGACTCTACGCCCAGAGCGGGTAAATTATCTGCTGGGAACTAATATTAGTACGGAACAGATTCGCACTTATTTGGAGAAATTACAATTTCCCCTTAAGGAAAGTAAAGGCAGCTTTTTAGTTGACATACCCAGTTACCGACCAGATATAGAGATGGAGGTTGACTTGATTGAGGAAATTGCCCGTCTCCATGGTTATGATAAAATCGAGCCGGCTTTACCGGAAGGGGAAACTACTCCTGGCGGACTGACACCTTATCAAAAATTGCAAAATGAAATAAAAAATATCATCTCCCAGAGTTTAAACGAGGTGATTAACTATAGCTTTATTAGTATGGAGGAATTGCAGCGGCTTTTATTACCTGAAAATAGCCCCTTACTTAATGTAGTTAAATTAGCTAATCCTCTTTCCGAAGAACAAGGGGTTATGCGTACCCTTTTACTGCCGGGTTTATTAAATAATATTAGTAGCAATTTAGCTCGAAAGAATCAAAATTTAGCTTTCTTTGAAATGGGTTCTGTCTTTATTCCCAATCCTGAGTCCAAAGGTTTACCTTTGGAGAAATTGAAACTGGGAGCAATTGTGTGCGGACATAGCGAATTGAATTGGACTAAACAGAAAGTAGATATGGACTTTTTCTATCTTAAAGGAATATTAGAAAACCTGCTCTGGCACCTGGGGATGGATGAAGCCGAATTTGTAGTAGCCCATAATCCTTCTTATCACCCGGGCCGTTCAGCAGTAATCAAATATTATGGTGATGAAATTGGTATAATTGGAGAAGTTCATCCCCTGGTTCTTAGCAACTTTGACATAAAATTACGCACTTGTGCTTTTGAACTCGATGTGGAGAAACTTTTTATCCACCAGCGCACACGCCGGATGGTTGAACAGATTGCCCGTTACCCGGCTGTCGAGAGAGATTTAGCGGTAGTACTTGATAATAATGTCACTGCTGCTCAAGCACTGGCTGTAATTAAGGAAACGGAAAAAGAATTGCTCAAGGATGTAATAGTATTTGATGTTTACACCGGGGAGCAGGTTAAAAGTGGTTACAAGAGTGTAGCTTTCAAAATGATCTTTCAATCAATGGAGAGAACCTTGACTGACAATGATATTAACAATTGTATAGAACGAATAATAAAACGCCTGCAACAAGTGCTTAAAGCAGAGCTAAGATAGCATAACGACGGGGATGATTTTTAAAAAATCATCCCCGCCCTTTTACAGCAGAATCAAAATTGAAAGCCCGAGCAAATATTTCATATTATATTATATAATGAAAAGTAATAGGGGATATGAGGGGGAAATATTATGGCAATGAATTATTGCTCGGACGAGAAGAAGGTTACTATAGAGGTTGTTGGTGAAGGTACTTTTCAGGTGGATAGCGGAACTACCGCTGCCAGTTTTATTCAAAGCATTCCTTTAAGCAGCCCTCATCCAGTAATGGGATTAATAATTAACAATACCCTGCATGACCTGCATTATGTGCTGAACCAGTCTTGTAAAATAGAAATGGTCTATCTAGACAGCGAATGCGGTATGAGAATATACCGGCGCACAGCAGCATTCATCTTAATAAAAGCTTGCCGGGATGTTCTACCTGACATTGCCCTGGTTATCAGGCATTCTCTTTCTAATGGGCTTTATTGCGAATTTTTAAATTATCTACCTACCCGGCAGGATATCATAAAGATTGAAAGAAAAATGCAGGAAATTATCGACAGCAACTTTCCCATTAATAAAATGACTATAGCTAAGGAAGAGGCATCTAAAATCTTTGCCCGTCAGGGGCAAATGGATAAAGTCAAACTTTTGGAATTCAGAGACAAAAATCATGTTCACATATATGAATTAGACGGCTTTTATGAATATTTCTATGGCTATATGTTACCTTATACCGGCATGGTAAAGGAGTTTAGAATACTAAATTATCCTCCTGGAATCATATTACAGACCCCGGATAAGAAAAATCCTGATCATATTGAAAAATATTTACCCCAGCCCAAGCTAGCTCGGGTTTTTCATGAAGCTAAAAAGTGGGCCGAGATGTTAGAAGCACCTCATGTAGCAGCTTTAAATGATATAATTACCAGCGGCCGGATAGGTGACCTTATAAGGGTAAACGAAGCCTTGCATGAAAAGAAGATAGCCTATATAGCTGATCAAATCTGTGCTGATCCCAATATAAGACTGGTGCTTATATCCGGGCCTTCTTCGTCGGGAAAAACTACCTTTGCGCAGCGTTTACTTATTCAGCTAAGAGTAAATGGCCGTAAACCAGTATCAGTATCTTTAGATGATTATTTTATTGACCGTGAATTAACTCCCCGCGATGAATTCGGCGATTATGATTTCGAAGCTCTGGAAGCACTAAAACTGGATCTTTTTAATGACCATCTGTTGCGTCTTATTCAAGGTGAACAAGTGGAAATGCCTATTTATAACTTTAAGGCCGGGCGTGCTGAGCCTGTAGGTAGAATGGTTCAAGTTCCTCCCGGGGAGCCAATTATCATTGAAGGGATCCATGGGCTTAATGAGCATTTGACCTGGAGTATCCCCCGGGAACAAAAGTTTAAAATATATATCAGTGCTTTAACTCAGCTTAATGTGGATTATACCAATCGCATCCCTACTACTGATAGCCGTTTATTGCGCCGGATTGTCCGTGATAGCCGAACCCGGGGTTATAGTGCTCAGGCTACATTAAATCGATGGCCATCAGTAAGAAGAGGGGAAGAAAAGAATATATTCCCCTTTCAGGAAAACGCTGATGTCATGTTCAATTCTTCTTTGGTCTATGAGCTGTCAGTCCTTAGACCATTTGTGGAACCATTGCTAAATGAAATTACTGACAATTATCCTGAGCATGCAGAAGCAAAGCGTTTGTTGAAATTCCTAAGCTATTTCCAACCTGTTGACTCCAGCGAAGTCCCCCCCAATTCAATACTTAGGGAGTTTGTAGGAGGAAGCTGGTTTAAAGTCTGATATATTTCAATAGACGCAAGTTGGGTTAGCCGAGAGCCTTCAAGGTTACAAAATAGGGTAGGCCGCAGGTGAGGTCTGCCCTTTATTACGTTATTCCCATTTATTAAGGGGGAGGAAAACACTTAGCAATAGCGAAATATAGAATTATTTCATTTTAAGGGGGCGTTCTGGTGGATGAAAAGAAAAACACTGTTAACAGGGTTACAGTTAATATTTTTAGCGAAGAATACATAGTAAAGGGCGAAGAAAATCCAGAATATATACAAATGCTGGCTGCCTTTGTAGACCGGCGTATGCGTGCGATTCATCAGCGTAATCCCAGTCTTTCAGTTACCAAAGTAGCGGTCCTAACAGCTTTAAACTTATCCGATGAATTGAATAAACTACAAGAGGATTATGACGAGCTGGTTAAAAATTTAGAAGAGGAAAAGAAAAACAGGACGGGTAGTTAATGAAAAACTATAAAGTGGCTATTATTCTAGCCCGAATTGCTGATATGTTACATATAAAGGGTGAGAACCTCTATAAAATCAGAGCATACCGTAATGCGGCCAAGGCGATATATAATCTTGATGTAGATATCGCCATCCTTTACGAAAAGGGAAGGATTAAAGATATCCCCGGAATAGGTGATGCTTTGGAGGATAAAATCGGCGAAATAATAGAAAGAGGCAGCTGTACCTATTATGATCGTCTAAGTCAGGAAGTGCCGGTAGGCGTGTTAGATATGTTGGCCATACCTGGCCTGGGACATAAAGGGGTTAAATTAATATACGAAAACCTGGGGGTAATTAACCTGGATGAACTATTGATAGCCTGCCAGGAGGGTAAATTAAGAGGAATTCCCGGGCTAGGTGCACGCAGTGAGGAAAATATTATTAAAGGGATTGAGGAGATTAAACGACGCAGTAATAAAACGGGACTGGGACTAGCTCTTCCTGCTGCCCAGGAATTTTTGGAATACTTGCTGCAGTCTCCGCTGGTTGAAAATGCCTCTCTAACTGGTAGTGTGCGCCGGGGTAAGGCTTTAGTTGGTGATATTGACATCTTATTAGCCACCCGTAATCCCGAAGAAGTACAGGAGTATATTAAAGATTTTTCCGGCATTGATCAGATAATTGAGGTAAAAACTGATTTGGTAAAAGGGCACCTGGATTGGGGAATAGAGTTTGAAGTTATTATTGTATCTCCCGAAGATTATTACCATAGCCTGGTCTGGACCACCGGTTCGAAAGAACATCGTGAGCGTCTGTTTAGCGGTATTGACCGAAAGGATTTAAGAAATATTAATAGTGAGAAGGAATTGTATTCCCGCCTGGGAATGGAATATATCGCGCCGGAACTGCGGGAAAACACAGGGGAGATTGAAGCTGCTATTAAGGCCAGTTTGCCTGAAAAAATTGCTATTTCTGATATTAAGGGAGACTTGCATGTTCATTCCGACTGGAGTGATGGTGCTGAGAAAATACAAGACCTGGCAGCAGCTGCCCTTGCTCGTGGTTATGAATATATTGCTATAACTGATCATTCCCAATCATTAACTATTAGTGGAGGATTATCAGAGGATAGATTAGCCTCCCAGGGAAAAGTTATTGATGTTCTTAATAACCAATATCAAAATTACGGATTTACTATTTTAAAGGGCACGGAAGTTGATATCTTGAAAAACGGACAGCTTGATTATAGCGATACTATTCTTAGTGAACTGGATGTGGTAATAGCTTCAATCCATAGCCATTTTAAACTGGAAAAGAAACAGCAAACAGAGCGCATTATTGCAGCTGTCCAAAATGAGCATGTGGACATAATTGGTCACTTAACTGGACGTTTATTAAATCGTCGGAGTGGTTATGAACTGGACATAGATGAGATTATTGATGCTTGTGCCCGCTATGATACAGCACTGGAGATTAATTCCCATCCTGATAGATTGGATATAGATGAAAAAATAGCTCGGGCCTGCAAGGAGCATGGGGTAAAAGTAGTTATTAACAGTGATGCTCATCATAAAAGGGATTTGGATCTAATTAATTATGGAGTTACAACAGCCCGAAGGGGATGGTTGGAAGCTAAAGATGTGTTAAATACATTAAGCCGGGATAAATTAATAAAGCGGATATAGGATGACAGGTAAACGGGGGTATTGACACATCTTTGCGTCAATACCCCCGTTTACCTGTCACTTAGAAGCTCATAATATAGGAGGAATAAACATAATGGAGTTTGTCCTGCGAGCTGCTGCTATGTATTTTATGGCCTTAATAATGGTGCGTGTACTGGGTAAGAGGGCATTAGGTGAACTAGGTCCTTTTGATTTTGTGGTTATGACCGGGGTAGGGCACACCGTGGTTTCGATTGCTCTGGATAGACAACTGCCTTTTTATGAAGGCATTATAATACTATTGACCCTGGCTGTCCTGGAATATCTTATGAGCTTTGCTTCTCTTAAAAGCCATAAGCTTTCTAACATTATTACAGGTAAACCTGTTCTTTTAATTGACAACGGGCGTATTATTAAAAGCAATCTGGCTCGGGAAAAGTTTAATGTGGATGACCTCTTGCAAGAATTGCGCAAACAGGGAATTCGCGATATTGATAAAGTGGATAAGGGGATACTTGAATCCTGCGGAAGATTTAGCGTTATATTAAAAGAAGAAGATGAACCAGTTTCCCTCCGGGATCTGGGCTTGAAACCGCTTAATAGAAATGAAATTCCTACTATAGGGAACTTATCGCGGGCTGAATTATTTGCCTGTCAACAACAGGAATCAGTTCAGGAAAAGGGCCTAATGTTGGAGGAAGTGTTAACGAAGATAGAAAGTCAACTGGATAAAATTTATTATAGAATAGAATTTCTGGAGAAAAAGCTAGGAGAGCAAAAGTATTAAAGGAGGTATTAATTTTTGGAACTACTCGCACCAGCAGGTGGCTATGAAGCTTTGACGGCGGCCATAGAGAATGGTGCTGATGCTGTATATATCGGCGGACATAATTTTAGTGCTCGTCAAGGTGCACAAAATTTTAGCCTGGAAGAAATAAAAAGGGCACTGGAATATGCTCATATAAGAGGACGGAAAATATATGTGGCGGTTAACACCTTAATTGATAATTCCGAATTTAGCGGAGCACTAGAATTTATTTATGAATTGTATCAGTTAGCGGTCGATGCCATTATTGTTCAGGATTTGGGCCTTTTATATGCCATCAGAAAGTTAATGCCGGCTCTTCCCGTGCATGCCAGTACCCAGATGACCATTCATAATGAGGCCGGGGTTAAATATTTAGAAAAGATGGGGGTTAAACGGGTAGTTTTAGCCCGCGAGCTCACCAAAGAAGAAATCAGAAAAATTAAAGAGGCGGTACCGGGTGTGGATTTGGAGGTTTTTGTTCATGGGGCTTTATGTTTCTCCTACTCGGGACAGTGTCTTTTTAGCAGTATGGTAGGAGGCAGAAGTGGTAATAGGGGGCGCTGTGCCCAGCCTTGCCGTTTGCCTTATGAACTTTATGCTACAAATACTTCCGCTCCTGCTGTAAAAGAGGATAGAGGACGTTATGTTCTTAGTCCTTCTGACATATGCCTGATCGATTATTTATCTGATCTTAAGGATATAGGGGTTACTTCTTTAAAAATTGAAGGTCGGATGAAGCGGCCAGAATATGTGGCAGTGGTAACTCGGGCTTACCGGAAAGCCCTTGACAGTATGGAAAATAAGAACATCGTCGATACCAATGAACTAAAAAGAGAAATGTTGCAGGTTTTTAACCGCAATTTTTCCAGCGGTTATTTTTTAGGCGAACGCCAGGGTTTTTTAAGCAGTAAAAGGCCCAATAACCGGGGCGTTTTAATTGGTCGAGTTGTAGGACAGAGGCATAATGGTCTTGCCCAAATCAAATTAAGCGCTAGTTTAAACCAAGGTGATGGGATAGAAGTATGGGTAGCCCGGGGCAAAGAACCTATAGTATATGTACAGGATATGAAAGTAGGCGGCCAGAGCGTCCGTAGTGCTGCCCGCGGGGAGATAGTGGAGCTAAAGATGGAAGGTCAGGTTTCACCAGGGGATAGGGTATTTAAGATACATGATGCTAATCTTTTGGATTCTGCCTCCCAGAGTGCCCGGGAATATAGCAGCGGAAAAATAAAGGTTGATATTACAGTTACCATGGCTAAAGGGCAGCCCTTAAGAATTAGTTTTCGAGATATCCATGGTAACCAGGTAGAAGTTACAACCCAAAGTGCAGCAAAAATAGCGGAGAAACACGCTTTAGATGAAAACATCCTGCGCGAAAAGCTGGGCAGGCTGGGGAACACGCCTTTTGTCCTGGGTGATTTAACTCTAATTGGCCAGGAAAAGTTAATGATCCCCATAAGCGAGCTAAACGATGCCCGGCGTCAAGCAGTAAAACAATTAATAAGCATTTACCTTAAACCCTACCAATTACCGGAGATTGATACTCAGCTTATAAGGTCGTTTTATAATAAATATAATTGTACAAACAGTAGTCACAAGAAAAAAAGCCAAAACCCTGCAACACTTCTAAGTATAATGGTAAGTGGGGTGAAAGAAGCCCATGCTGCTATTAAAGCTGGTGCTGACCGGGTTTATTTAGGTTTAGAGGGTATTGGTCAGGCCCGGCCTATTTCAATTAAAGTCCTGTATGAATTAATGAATGAAGCGAAGGCTAAGTCTTGTGAATTAATACCTGCTTTGCCCCGGTTCCAAAAACCGGGGGAAGAAAAAGAATGGGGGGGACTAACCAAGCTTCCTTGTGATACTATTATGATTGGGAATTTGGGAAGCTTAAAGTGGGCCCAAGATAATAATTTTATAATTAGGGCTGATTACAGTCTGAATGTCTTTAATAATGTTACTTTAGATTATCTGCTCGAAAGCGGTGTGGAAAGTGTTTGTTTGTCACCAGAGCTGAATTTAAAGCAGTTGCAGGAAATTAAGCCATTAGATAAGTGCGAAGTCTTAGTACACGGGGAAATAATGCTAATGCTGTCCCAGTTTTGTGTGCTGCGGGCAATGTTAGGCAGTGAAGAAGGGAAATGCCCGGCTTTCTGCCGGCAAGCTGATTATCGCCTCAAGGACGACAAGGGATATGAATTTCCTGTTACCGGTGATAGCAAGTGCCGCTTTTACCTGTTTAATTCTCGTACTCTGTGTATGTTAGAGGATCTGGATAAGATATTGCCACTAGGTTTGGAAGCAATAAGAATTGAAGCTCGCCGGCAAAAGGCTGAAGATATCAGCCGGGTTGTGACCATATATCGCCAGACTTTAAATGATATGAAGAAGGGGATTAAGCCAGATATTAACCGTTTAAAAAACCAATTGCTTACTTTAAGTGCGTCAGATTTTACCAAATGCCACTATTATCGCGGGGTTTTATAGAATGGATAAATATAGCATAACAAAATTGGAATTTAATAAGATACAAGAACAATTAGCTCATCTTTGCTATAGTCAAGGTGGCCGCAATAAGGCTTTAGCAATGATGCCCTCCTATGATGTACAGCAAATTCAGGGTTGGCTGAAGGAAAACGAGGAAGCTATGGAAGCTTTGCGCTTTGGCGATGCAGGATTCTTAAGCGAATTACCTCTATTAAATGCTTATCTGGCTAAAGCCCAGGCTGATGGCATACTTTATCCGGCTGAATTATATGATATTAAGCAATGCTTGTATGCTTCCCGTATGGCTATTAAATATGCACCAACAGAAAAATATCCTTGCTTGGGGACATTGCTAGCAGGACTTGAGGAAATTCCAGATCTGGAAAAGAAATTGCGACAAACCATAAGTGAAGAAGGGGAACTTAAAGATGATGCCTCAATCACTTTAAAAAGCATCAGAAATCAGATAAATACCAGCCGTACTCGTATTAGAGATTATCTGCAAGATTTTATCCGCTCCGGGAATAACCAGAAGCTTTTGCAGGATGCTATAGTAACGGAAAGGGATGGCCGTTATGTAGTTCCGGTAAAACAGGAATACCGCTACGAAGTTAAGGGGATTATCCACGACGAATCAGCCAGTGGAGCTACAGTGTATATTGAGCCTCTGGCAGTGGTGGATCATAATAACCGTATTCGCAGCCTGCAGATAGAAGAAAAAAGAGAGATTGAACGGATTCTCCGCGACCTTACCCGTTCGGTAGCTGCATATGCAGATGAGTTAGCTACTAATATGCAGATCCTTAGTGAGTTTGATTTTATATTAGCAAGGGCGCGTATGGCTTATAAACAGAATGCCTTCAGGCCGCAGATAAATAACCGGGGTATAGTAGAGATTAACCGGGGACGTCATCCCCTTTTAGGTGAAAAGGCGGTGCCTATAAATATTGAATTGGGCAGGAAGTTTGATATTCTGGTTATTACCGGCCCTAATACCGGTGGCAAAACAGTTGCATTAAAAACTCTAGGCTTGCTTACCTTGATGGCTATGTGCGGTTTGTTTATCCCTGCGCGGGAAGGTAGTATTATATCTGTTTTCAATGCAATTTATGTCGATATAGGTGATGAGCAGAGTATTGAACAATCACTTAGTACATTTTCCTCTCATATGAAAAATATTATTGATATTTTAGCAAGAGCGGATAACCATTCCCTGGTTTTAATAGATGAACTAGGTGCAGGCACAGATCCGGTAGAGGGTGCCGCATTGGCCCGGGTAATCTTGGAAGAGCTTAAACGTAAAAATGCCCGGGTGGTGGTAACTACCCATCAAAGTGAATTAAAGAAATATGCCTACCAGAATGAAAGGGTAGAAAATGCCTGTGTGGAGTTTGACCCAATTAATCTTAAACCTACTTATAAGTTAACTATAGGCATGCCGGGACAGAGCAATGCTTTTCAGATTGCGCGCAGGTTAGGGCTTAAAGAAGCTTTGGTTAAACGGGCGCAGGAACTGGTACCGCGCAGTGAAATGGAATTGGGCAACATGATACGCCAACTAAAAGAAAGCCGTCAGCAATATGAAGATTTAGTGCGCGAAAATGAGGCCTTGCGCCAGAACCTAATTCAACAACGAGATGATTTGGAGAACGAGAGGATTCTTTATCAACAGGAACATGAGGAAATTTTGGCCAAAGCCCGGCAGGAGGCTGAGAATTACCTGCGGCTGGTGAAAGAAGAGGCTAATGATGCTATAAAGGATTTGAAGGAGTTAATTAAGGAGCGGGAAAAACCGCCCAAATGGCATGAAGTAGAAAAAAAACGCCAGCGTTTAAAACAATTGGAGAAGAATGTAAGGCAGGATTTGGAGTATACTAATGTTTCTACTGGAGAAGATATAAGACCCGGGGATTACGTCCATGTAAAAAGTATTAATCAAAAGGGGTATGTACTGGAAGGACCTAATAGCCAGGGGGAAGTAGTAGTACAGGTGGGTATCCTGAAACTAAATGTAAAACAGTCGCAGGTTACTAAGGCAGAGTCTCCCGAAGAAATAAAAATCAAGTGGCGTAATCAGACATATCTAAATAAAGCTCAGAATATTAGTAAGGAAATTGATGTGCGGGGGCTACTCTCAGAGGATGCTCTTTTAACAGTTGATAGGTATTTGGAAGATGCCATTCTGGCAAGCCTGGATTCAGTCCGGGTAATACATGGTAAAGGAACCGGGGCTCTACGCAGAGCGATACGCGATTATCTTAAGGATCATCGTTATGTAAAAACTTATCGTGATGGCCTCCCTGAAGAGGGAGGACATGGGGTTACGATTATTGAGCTGCATTAGGAAGGTAAGGTAAGGAGGTGGTTTTATTATAGAAACCACCTCCTATATTTAATCAAATATATCATCTATTACGTCTTTAGGTTTTTTGCTTTTTATCTGGTGGCTGGGCAAGGGACAATCAGGTAATTCTGTTCCCGGGGGTAGTTCTACTTTCTGGATATGATTGTCATTACAACCGCCCGTTTGCAATGGTCCCGGGAATAGAGCACGGTACATTTTCCCGCCATTTTGGGGATGCGTACATATATACACTTCTCCCCCTTTAGCGGGGTCATATTTATTAGTGTTTAAGTCTATTATTGGTGCATGGACATGAATATCGCATAGTTCGGTCGGCACCGGGTTATCTTCATCGCCAGGCCGGGGAACCGTAACAGCCTGCGGATTGGGACAATACTTGCCCGCCAATTTGCCTGATTCCGGGCAAATATAGATAATCTGGTGCACCAGGTCACAGGTTTCCTGGGGCAGGAAACGTTTATTAGCATATTCGGTAATAATTAAATCTTCAGGACAATTTTCTGATGGCAATTTACCGGAAATTGAACATATCGATACTTGGGTTACCCCTGCCGGCATTGGAGGGCGAGGGGGGTTATGGTCTTGATGGGCTTTTTGTAATACAGCACGGAACAAGCGGGCTGGATAGCCACCGCCACCTTGACCCGTCAGAGTATAGTCTCTATCATATCCCATCCATACTACAGCAGCATATCCCGGTGTAAAGCCACAGAACCATACGTCTTTGGTTTCTTCGGTTGTTCCGGTTTTACCGGCAGTAACTACCCCCGGTACCCGGGCACTGGTACCAGTTCCGGAAGTACATACCGTTTGTAACATATCACTTATGAGCCAGGCGGTTTCTTCAGACATTACTCGTTTATCCTCGGGTTTGTATTCATAAATAGTCAGACCGTTATTATCAAGAATTTTAGTGATAAAATGAGGTTTGCAGTAGATTCCGCCATTGGCAAAGGTAGCGTAGGCAGCTGTCATCTGTAATGGAGTTACACCTCTGGTAAGTCCGCCTAATGAAAGTGGGGCCAAACTAAGGTCATTGTTTCCGGGAGAATCTATCAGAGGAAGCCCCATGGCGCGGGCAAAGTCAAAACTTTTCCTAATACCTACCTGATCCAGCATCTGCACGGCATAGGTATTAATAGACCATTGAATTGCTGTACGCATAGATATTAGACCTCGGTATTTACCATCCCAATTTTTGGGAGTCCATATTTTATTACCGATTTTGAAGGAAACAGGCTTGTCATTTAACATATAGTAAGGCATAAAACCGTTTTCCAGGGCAGGAGCATAAACGGCAATAGGCTTTATAGATGAACCCGGTTGCCGGTAAGCAGAAGTAGCCCGGTTAAAACCGCGTTTTTGTTCATAACTGCGTCCTCCAATAATCGCCTTTACTTCCCCGGTCCGGTGGTCGATAACCACCATGGCGGACTGAACCGTATCACCGCCTTTGCTCTCACTGGGGAAGTTGGCAGGGTTAGCATACAATTCTTCAGCATACTGCTGTACTTGAGCATCCATGGAGGTGTAAATCTTTAGTCCTCCGCGATAAACTGTATTATTAGGGTCTGAACTAAGTTTATTTTTAGTTAGTATACTGATGGCTTCATCTATAACGGAATCAATATAAAACCCATACCTGGTGTCAGCATTAGTTGTTTTTTTAAATACCAGTGTTTCCTCTTTGGCTGCTTGTTCTTGAGCAGCATCAATATATCCGCATTTTTTCATATTGTTAAGAACAATTTCCTGTCTTTTTTTGGCTCGTTCATAATATTGGAAAGGATTATAAGCATTAGGACTTTGCGGTAAACCAGCTAACATAGCGCATTCGGCCAGGTTTAACTGGCTGACGTCCTTGCCAAAATAAGTATTGGCAGCCGCTTGCACTCCATAAGCACCTGCTCCAAAGTTTATCTTATTTAAGTACATGGTAAGAATCTCGTCCTTGGTGTAGGTAGATTCTAGTTTAAAAGCAATAATAATCTCCTTTATTTTCCGTTCCCAACGTTTATCAAATGAGAGAAAAGCATTGCGGGCTAGTTGCTGGGTAATAGTACTAGCCCCCTGACCTGTTAAGTCTCCTGAGGAAATATTAGTAATAATTGCTCGGGCTATTCCCTTCAAATTAATTCCGTGGTGTTTATAGAAATCCTGGTCTTCAGTAGCAATAAAGGCATTTATAAGGTCTTGGGGGACCTTGTCCAAAGTTACTTCAGTGCGGTTTTCTTCAGCGTGGAGCCTTGCTACTAAGTTTCCCTCATCATCATAAAGCATTGTAGTTTTGGCTCCTGATAATTGCTGCGGATTCCAGTCGGGTAAAGTGCTGGCAGCGTATATTACAATTCCCAAGAAACTTCCGGCAAATAGAAACAGGAGCACTAAAAAAATATAAAATATAACTTTCTTTTTGGACCGTTTCTTTTTTGGTGAATGTAAGTTATTTTTTAACATATAAAAACCTGCCTCCTGGATTAATTATGCTTAGATTATTTTGACAATACTTGTTTAATCCCCTGCTTATTGAACTCTATACTATATATGCCTTTACTGCTCTAATTATTGCATACTCTTTTATGTCTGTGCTACACTTTTTAGAGCAAGGAGGTTATTTAAGTGGGTAAAAATATAGATAAAATGGTAAATGAACAGATGCAGCTAATCCGTCGCGGCGTAGCTGAGATAGTACCTGAAGAAGAACTTCGAGAGAAAATTTACCGTTCCATTAAGGAAAACCGTCCTCTAAGGATAAAACTGGGGCTTGATCCTACTGCTCCTGATATTCATTTAGGGCATACGGTGGTACTTAATAAACTACGCCAGTTCCAGGATTTAGGGCATGAGGTGCATTTGGTTATTGGTGATTTTACCGGAAGGATCGGCGACCCCAGCGGCAAATCGGAGACAAGAAAACAGCTAACCGAAGATGAAGTCCTAAGCAACGCTGCCACTTATAAGGAACAGGTATTTAAAGTTCTGGATAAGGAAAAAACCATTATCCACTATAACAGTGAGTGGTTAGATAAGCTTAATCTTGCTGATGTCTTGACCCTGGCGGCGAAATATACTGTTGCCCGCATGCTGGAAAGGGATGATTTTGCCAAGCGCTACAAAGAGGGTTTACCTATTAGTATTCATGAATTTATGTACCCGCTAATGCAGGGTTATGATTCCGTAGTCTTGAAAAGCGATGTAGAATTGGGAGGAACTGACCAGAAGTTTAATTTGTTGGTAGGAAGAAATCTTCTCCGGGAATATGGAATGGAACCGCAAGTTGCATTGACTATGCCTATACTGGAGGGTACCGATGGGGTCCAAAAAATGAGTAAAAGCCTGGGCAATTACATAGGAGTAAATGATGAACCCTATGAAATGTTCGGGAAGACCATGTCTATTCCTGACGAACTGATTACACGCTATTTTGAGCTTTTAACCCGGGTACCTCAGTCAGAGATTGATAGTATGCAAAAGGCTATGCAGGAAGGATCTGCTAATCCGCGGGATATTAAAATGCGTTTGGCTCGGGAGATAATAGCTATCTACCACAATGAAGAAGAGGCTTTAAATGCACAAGAAAAGTTTTTACTAGTTTTTTCCCAGCGGGATATTCCCGAAGATATTCCTGAAGTGGTTCTAGGTCGGGGAGAATTATGGTTACCTAAATTTCTTCATGAACATGGTATGGTATCCTCAACTAGTGATGGCCGGCGCATGATAAAACAAGGTGCAGTTAAGCTCAATGGGGAAAAATATGAAGAAGAGACAGCAGTTATTGAAAATGAAACGGTAATTCAAGTCGGTAAGAGAAAATTTCTCCGTTTAGTAGTCAAGTAAAAAACCCGGTGTTTATACCCGGGCAGACTGTCAAAAAACCCCCCGTTAAAGCACAGATTTAACGGGGGGTTATGTTGTTTATGGCAGAATAAAACAGGGTGATGAATTTGCTAGAACGTGCGCCAAATCTGAGAAATAATTTACAGATAGTCGACTTGGAAGGAATGGTTCCCCAGGATCATTTATTTATTAAGAAAAATAGATAAAGTAGTAGATTTCAACCATATCTATGATCTAGCAGAACATTTGTACTGTCAGGATAATGGCAGACCTGCACTAGATCCAGTTGTTTTTAGTAAAATGGTATTTGATTCTGTATGGCATTAAATCACTTAGACAAACCGAAAAGAAAAGAAGCCTGTTAACCCCAGAGAGATGGTTAATCGGCTTTTTTATGCTCTGGTAAAAAAAATCAGGGGAGTATAGTCTTGACGAATAAATATCTTTTTACTAAAGTAAGTTAGAAATCTGATAATTAATTTTCTAACTATTCTATCGAGGTGTACATTATGAATGAAGAACAGGCTCTGGAGTTGCACGTTCTGTTGTTTACTTTTATGGGCCACTTTCACGAAAAATTCTTTGTAAATTACCGGCAGTTTTTAGATTTTGCTTTTCCCTTAACCAAGAATCAGACTAAAATCATTAGTATACTTTATCATCATAATGGCCTGACGCCCACCGAGCTAGCCCGAATGCTGGATATTGAGAAAGGCGGATTAACCCCTATCATTGATCAACTAGAACAGATGGGATTGGTGACCCGCTGCCCTGATCTCCATGATCGGCGCAAACAACTGCTTAACTTAAGTGAGCGGGGGCGGGATGAAATGGAAAAAGTTATGGAACGGTATACTGACAGCATTATGAGGGAGTTTGCAGGTGTTAGTGAGCAGGAATTGGTGAAGTTTGTGAATAGCCTAAGATATGTAGTGAATTTTATGGAGAAAAATTAATAAATAAGGAGATTTTCGTATGGATCGTACTCATGCATTGCAATATCAAAAAATAGGCAGTCTGTTATGGGATTTCTCCCTGCCCGCCATTGTGGGCATGGTGGTAAATGCCCTCTACAATATTGTGGATAGGATTTTTTTAGGCCGGGGTATTGGGACACTGGCTATTGCCGCCACTACGGTAGCTTTTCCAATGATGATTATACTCATGGCGGTATCGGTTTTGATTGGTGTGGGGGCCACCGCTTTGATATCTATTCGCTTGGGAGAAGGAAAGCAGGAAGAAGCCGAAATAGTTGCGGGCAATGCCATGACCATGCTCGTATTATTGCCGGCTATATTTGCTCTCATTTTTTTCATCTATACGGAGCCTATATTGACCTTGTTTGGAGCCAGCCCAGAAGTAATGCCTTATGCAAAAGATTTTATGAAGATTATTATGCTGGGGGCTGGTTTCAGCTCCTTAGGCTTGGGCGCGAACAATTTTATTCGCGCTGAAGGTAACCCACAAATGGCCATGTATACCCAACTGCTGGGCGGAGCGGTCAATGTACTTTTGAATTATATTTTTATTTTCCAGTTTGGCTGGGGAATGAAAGGATCGGCTTTTGCTACTGTTCTCGCCCAACTGGTGACTTGCATATGGGTACTAAGTTACTTTATCGGCGGGCGCAGTTTGGTGAAGATTCGATGGAAGAACTTAATTCCCAAGTGGTCTGTTTTGGCCAGCGTTATGGCTATAGGGTTTGCTCCCTTTGCCATGCAGGTGGCCAACAGTGTGCAGCAGCTGATTTTAAACAAGACCATTATGCATTACAGTGGAGATATCGCTCTTTCCGCGGTGGGGATAATGATGAGCATAGCAACTATAATGTTTATGCCTATCTTAGGTCTGGCTCAAGGGGCTCAGCCGATAATCGGCTTTAATTACGGGGCCCGCCAGTATGGCCGGGTAAAAGAGACTTTAAAAGTTGCTATATTGGCAGGAACCGCCATTGCCGTAACTGGCTGGCTGGCAGTTCATATATGGCCGTCCCAAATTATTGGGCTGTTTACCCGGGATGATAAAGAGCTTATTACTCTGACCACTCATGCTATGATAATCTATTTTCTCATGTTCCCAGTAGTAGGTTTTCAGATTATAGGTTCTAACTATTTCCAGGCAGTGGGCAAACCGATACAGGCCACTGTTCTCAGCCTTTCCCGGCAGGTACTGATATTTATTCCGATGCTGATTATACTGCCCCGCTTATGGGGTATTGAGGGAGTTTGGAGAACCCCGCCTATTTCCGACTTATTATCCGTAATGCTCACCGCTACCTTGGTCTTTTTCGAAATGAAGAAGATAAGCTAGATGGAGAAGACCAACCCTGAAAGGGAAGATGAAGGAGATTTGGCCAGTGCTTGTACCGATACTCCCTGACAGTACCCGGCGTTCGCTGTTGGTTGAGTAAATATTTCTGGGCCCTATTTCTAGAGTTTGGGCAATAGTATTAAGAGCAGCAAAAGACCTCGACAGAAAAAAGGCAGGCCCTTGACTTGCCGGATGAGGCAGGCAAGCCAGGCAGTAGGCAACCTATGACAGGTAAAGGCAGGCGATGTGGATGAATTACAACCGGGTAAATGCAGAAATTGCAGCTGAGCTAACCAGCATTGTAGGGTCTAGGAATGTGGTTACCGATCCGGACCTGCTCTACAGCTACTCTTATGACGAAGTAACTGAGACCAAATGGCAGCATCTTCCCGAGATTGTTGTAAAACCAGAAAACACTGAGCAGGTTTCCCGCATTATGCAGCTGGCTAATCGTGAAAGGATTCCGGTCACTCCCCGGGGAGCAGGCACCGGGCTGGCTGCCGGAGCAGTTCCTTTTCTGGGCGGGATTGTTCTGTCACTGGAGAGAATGAATAAAATAATCGAGCTGGACCGGGCCAACATGTTTATGGTAGTGGAACCCGGTGTAACTACCGCTGAAGTACAGCGCTGCGCCCAGGAGGCCGGATTATTCTATGCCGGTGACCCCTGTAGTGCAGATAGTTCCTTTATCGGCGGGAATATTGCCACCAATGCCGGCGGCAACAAAGCTATTAGATATGGAGTTACCGGCCAGCATGTTTTCGGATTGGAAGTAGTTTTGGCCAGTGGTCAGATAATGAACCTGGGCGGCAAGGTTATTAAGGAGGTTTCCGGTTATAATTTAATCCGGCTAATGACTGGTTCGGAAGGTACCCTGGGGATTATCACCCGGATATACTTAAAACTGCTGCCGCGCCCGCAGTTCAATGGGGTTATGATGGCTCCTTTCGAAAGCATTTTCGCTGCCATTCAATTGGTCCCCAAGATGATTACCGGCAGCGGAATTGTACCCACCTCCATAGAGTTTATGGATAGTCTATGTATAAAGGCGGCGGAACAGTTTTTGAACTGTCAGCTTATGTTTAACCAGGCAGCGGCTTTTGTAATCATTGAATTGGACGGAAACAGTGAAAACCAGTTGATGACCGAAATGGAGATGCTGGCGGAGCAATGCTACCAGAACAATGCTCTAGAGGTTCTGGTGGGGGACAATGCTGCTACCCGGGAAAGAATTTGGAAACCACGCCGGGTTCTGGCCGAAGCCCTGCGAGTAATAAGCCCGGTTTATTCCATGGAGGATATTGTAGTTCCTATCAGTCAGATTCCCGATACAGTTATGGCCATAAATCGGCTGTCGGAAAAGTACGGCATCAGAATAGCTAATTTTGGCCATGCCGGGGATGGTAACATCCATGCTACTCTGCTGAAGGATAACTTGACTGACCAGGCCTGGGAAGAGGGCAAAGAGAAACTTCTCGATGAGCTTTATGCTGAGGTTTATGCCCGGAGAGGCAAGATTTCCGGTGAGCACGGCATAGGTGCCAAGCGCAAGAAAGCTTTAGCCCGCTATGCTGATCCTATTGCCCTGCAAACCATGAAAGCCATTAAGAAAGCCCTGGATCCCAATAACATCCTTAATCCGGGGAAAATTCTTGACCTGGAATAGCCTGAAAGTAAAAATGCCACCGGAGGATATCCCGGTGGCATTAATCTGTTCCCATTAACTCAATAGTAAGCGGTCGTTGTCCAATTCCTGACCGCTGCGGCGGCCGAATAGATCAATCAGCTTGTCTACCGTCATTTCCCGCCGTTCCTCGCCGGATATATCCAGAATAATACGGCCGTCGTGCATCATAATGGTACGGGTCCCGTATTCCAGGGCAGCTTTCATATTATGGGTAACCATCAGGGTGCACAGCTGGTGTTGCTCCACCAATTCCCGGGTTAAATACAGCACTTGCCGGGCTGCCGACGGGTCCAAAGCGGCGGTATGCTCGTCCAGCAAAAGCAGCTTGGGTTTCACAACGGTAGCCATCAGCAAAGTAAGAGCCTGGCGCTGACCTCCAGAGAGCAAGCCTACCTTTTGCTTCATACGATTTTCCAATCCCAGTCCCAGCCGGGCCAGGTGATCCCGAAATTTTTTAGTATCAGCTTTGCGTATTCCCCATTGCAGGCCGTGAGGCTTGCCTTTGGCATAAGCCATGGCCAGGTTTTCTTCGATAGACATATCAAAAGCCGTTCCTTTAAGGGGATCCTGAAATACCCGGCCAATGTACTGAGACCTTCTATATTCCGGCCAGTAGGTTATATCCATGGAGTCCAGCACAATACTGCCTTTGTCCGCTTCATAAACTCCGGCGATACAATTGAGCAGGGTAGATTTGCCGGCGCCGTTTCCGCCGATAATGGTTACAAATTCCCCGGCTTTCAGGGTCAGGTCCACCTCATCCACAGCTAGTTTCTCATTAATACTGCCCATAGAGAAGGTTTTACTTAAACCGCGAATCTCAAGCATTGCCTCAAACCTCCTTATGAACTGACTGACGGGAACGTTTGCGCCGGGACAATAAACCTTCTTTAATAACCGGGCTGGCAAGAGCCAGAGTAACTATAAAAGCTGAGACCAGCTTAAGGTCGGTGGGGGGCATACCCAGGTGTAGAGCAATGGCGATTACCAATCGATACAACATAGCTCCCAGCACCACGGCAATCAGACGGCGCAACAAGGAGTTGGTGCCAAAAATTACTTCTCCGATTATTACCGAAGCCAGGCCAATTATCACCATACCTACACCCATGCTGACATCAGCAAAAGATTGATACTGGGCGATCATAGCCCCGGACAGTGCCACCAGGGTGTTAGCCAGGCCCAGCCCAAACAAAATAGTGGTATCAGTATTTACCCCTACCGCTCGCACCATTTGATCATTATCACCAGTGGCCCTTAAGACCAACCCAAAGCGAGTCTGCAGGAATAAAAACAGTAGAATAATTACTCCCAGCAGCATAATTAAAGGAAGCAGCCATGTAATCTGGGCTTCCACCGAGGTCCCCTGCAGCGAATTAAAAACCGTAGGCTGATTAATCAGCGGAATATTGGCACGACCAGCCATAACCCGCAAGTTTACGGAATAAAGACCCAGCATGACTAATATGCCAGCCAGAAGCGGCTGAATTTTTAGCTTGGTGTACAGGAGAGCAGTTACATTGCCTGCAAAACATCCGGCCACCATAGCTGCCGGTATGGCCAGGAAAGGGTGACCCATAGTGCATAGCATAGCTGAGACAGCAGCTCCCAAGGTAAAGCTGCTGTCTACAGTCAGATCAGGCATATTAAGAGTGCGAAATGATATGAATACTCCCAGAGCCATAAGGGCATAGATGATGCCCAGCTCCACTGTACCCTGCAAAGCTAGTAGACTCATTGGTGCAGTGCCCCTTTAGTATAAAAATTGACAACCAAAAACTAGGCAATTGTCGCCTGTAGAACAGACCACGATGAATGAAAACGCCCTCTTAGATGTGGTTGAAGGGGGCGATGCCCACATCGCCCGCCCACTATTTTCACAGTAATTAAGCTGTATGGCTAGCCCCTACTCGAATATTTGCGCAGCCTCGTTCAGTACATCTTCAGGTATAGTAATACCGATGGCGTCGGCGGTAGTTTTATTAAGGTATATTTGCATGTCACTCATGGTCTTAACCGGAATATCACCTGGTTTTTGGCCTTCAAGAATCTGAACAGCTATGTTGGCAGTCTCCTGGCCTAGTTCGACATAATTGATGCCGTAGGTAGCCAGGCCTCCATCCTTGACCATGGAATCGGCACCTACATACACGGGTATTTTAGCCTGTTTGGCTACCTGAGATACCACCGGCATAGCCGAGGCTATGGTATTATCGATGGGAGAAAAAATAGCATCAGCTTTGTCCGCCAAAGAAGCGGTAGCCTGTTGGACTTCCGAAGAGTTCGATACCGTTGCATCAATCACTGTTAAGCCGTTTTTAGCGGCGTATTCTTTAAGATTGTTGATAACTGCTATGGAATTAGTCTCCCCAGAGTTATAGAGTGCCCCTATGGTTTTAATATCCGGGGTAATGCGCATGGCTAATTCCATAATCTTTTCCGCCGAAACTGCATCCGAGGTGCCGGTTACATTGCCCCCGGGTCTTTCCAGGCTGTCAACCAATCCTGAACCTACCGGATCGGTGCAGGCGGAAAACACTATCGGAATATCCTTGGTCTCGCCTACAGCCGCCTGGGCGGAAGGGGTAGCAATGGCTACAATCATGTCATAGCGATTATTGGAAAATTTCTGGCAAATGGTTTTTAGGTTAGTTTGGTCATTTTGGGCATTTTGGTAATCGATGAAGACATTTTCACCATCCCGGTAGCCCTTTTCCGCCAGTTGAGCAACGAAGGATTCGCGAATAGTATTAAGGGAGGGATGTTCCACAATCTGGACAATACCGATTTTGATCTGATCGTCAGCCGGGGACTGACCGGCATTGTCTCCCGTTGATGAACAGCCAACTACAGACCCCAATAGCATAACTGCAAGCAACAAAGACACCGTCATCGACACAAACCTTTTCATTCCAATTCCTCCTTTATTATAATTTGTATTGGTGTGATCACCTCTGCTCCGCTCATCTCAACTCCACTCCCCTCATCTTAGATGGAGGTATTGGAAAGGCCGCAAAATAAAAAACACCCATCCTTTTAATTAAGGACAGATGTAAAATCTGCGGTGCCACCTTATTTGGTACTTATTAAATACCCGCTCACAGAGTGCTGACACACCCATAGCCCTATAACGCAGGCCAAGCGTTGCAAGCTACTGCAGTCCAGGGGACTGGTTCACTCCACCCTCAGAGGCCCATTTGTCCACTCCATCTCCCGCCGGGATTCCAGCTTGCCCCGACTCTCTGTAGGGCTGGTGGTGGTTTTACTTCCTCATCATCAGTGTATCATCATAATAACAAGTGCCAAATCTAATTGTCAATCCTCTTTATTTTAATTGTCACCTGCGGTGCAGGCCACGATGAATGAAAATCTTTAGCCTGTCATCGCGAGGAGCGACAGCCCAGTGGTGATCGACCCGTTTATTGCCGGGATTTTACCCCGTATTCACGTGCTAAGCTCCCTAGGCTTCTTTCCCCTCGCTGGTATTTCTCTACGGCTTCACCTTTATCAACCCAATTAATCTTATTCTTCCTCATAAAACTCCCCTTTGTGTAGTCCTGATTTTTTGTTATTTCAGGTGTCTACTCAAAGGGGAGCATATCACTAGTTTAAGATACATGGCCTTTTATAGACAGTCTGCCCGGGGTTTATACCCGGGTTTTTTTAGTATATTCTAACGACCTTTTGCTATGCTATTTAATACCCGAGACATTTCATTTAAGTGGCCTTCAAAGAAAATAGCATGGCCTTTCACATCAGGATAATCTAAAGATAAAAGCTTAATAAACGTAAATCCAGCTTCTTCCAGGGTCTTTCGGCTGGTATCGCGAATGATTGCAATCTGTTCATCGCTTATTTTTCTGGCGGCACAGTATATATCCCTGCCTTTGGCATTAGCCAGGGCGGTAGCAACCAGGGTGCGCATGGTTATCACTCCTGTATTAAATAATCTTAAAAATAATACACGTAATCCTTATTTTACATTCTAAAACGCCCCCTGGCAAGGTTATTATAACATCCACTCATAAGGAACCCTGGTTTTTTGGTGGTCGAGGTGACGGAATTCATCAACCAGTAAATCAAACAAATGTCCAGCATCAATTGCTACCCGATTCATTCTGGCAGCGGTAGCTGGGCATAAGATTTTAGCTGCTATGCCTGCTGCCATCAGGGCAATATCAAAAGAGTGTTCGGATATTCTAGCCATAGTTTCATCTATATTTGACATGTTAACTGGCGAGATTACTCCGCTAATTCGCAGTTCATGCGGTTTCATAATTTCGGCTAATTCTCCAGCACGATTACCGACTAATAAAATTTCCGGTTTATAATCAGCAGGAAAAGAGTATTGCCGACATATCTCGGGATAATTAGCAGGAAAGAGTATCTTATTCATCCAGCCGGAACTATAGAGTAAATAATGAAGGGCAGAATCGCCAAATTTCATATTTTTCGGATTAAGATTCATTATCTTAAGCAGCTCTAAAAATACGGTTTGGAATCCTTCTACTAATTTCATATGCGCTCGAGAACGTCCGGGCCGGTTTCTTACTGGAATACCAATTAGGCTTGCTGATCGTACTGCTTCGCATAACCTATCCCGAGCAACCAAGTCGGGATAATCAACTCCTGAGGCATGCATCATATCTCGCCAGCGAACCACTTCGTTATTATCTCCCTTTCCCAGATGGGGATCATGACATAGTTCTGCCATTAACTCCCCCCATGCCGGTACATTGACACTGGTAGGGAAAACAGTATCCTGAGCCAGGGTTAGAATTTCTGCATCTCCCAAACGAATCAGGGAAAAACCTTGCTTATTTTTGAGCGCTTGCAATATATGTTGGGCTACCTGGTCGACGGGCATAACCTGAGATTCTAATTCCCAGCGTTTACGAGCTAGTTCTAATCTTTTTTCATCTGTGATTATCTCATTCTGTCCGGTATAGATTCTAATAGCGTTAGCACCACCTGGCATAGGATTCCTGGCTGGTCCCGGCACTGGTATATTATTATTTAATCTACAACTGGATCGGCATTTTATAACAGGCATAAACTCACCTTCTTTCTGGTTCAACCTGGCTAATCAGGTTTACTTTAGTTTATACATTTTAAGCCCAAGCGGTTACTTATTAGTTACCAGGTGGCTATGAAAACATAATTAGTCGTTAGTCGTCGGGCGTCGGTGGTCAGCTATCTCTTAGTTTTTTTGGTTCTTCACGCAATCGGTAAAACTGCCTACCGATATTTCATAGGATTCTTCAAGTTTTTGGTGTTTTTAATTAATCTAATGTAGTACTCTAGGTATTGTGCTTAAGGTATGCCATCTATGTCTATTTATAAAACCAATTAATTATTGTCTAGAAACGGAATAATTGGTATACAAATTAATGGTTGACAATTGATTTTTTTGGATATAACATTTCAGCAAAGCAAATAACTCCCATTAGTTTTGTTTGCCTAAATTAAGAAAGGAGATGGAAATTTTGTATGGGTATGCTGGAAAAATTTTAGATGTTAATCTTAGTACGGGACAGATATTAAAAAAAGGCATTTCACCCCAACTGGCTAAACAGTATTTGGGCGGAATAGGCTTTAATGCCAGGATCCTCTACGATGAAATACCTGTTGGAATAGATCCACTAAGCGAGGAAAATGTTTTAGTATTTGGAGTAGGTACTTTAGTAGGTTCCCCGTTCCCGACTGCCTCCAGGACTGAAGCTTCCGCCAAATCTCCTATGACCGAACTGTATGGTACTTCCAATTCAGGTGCATTTTTTGGAACCCAGTTGAAGGGAGCTGGGTACGACGCTCTGGTTATTAAAGGCAGGGCCTTAAACCCTGTCTATCTTTATATAGAGGATGACAAAGTGGAAATTCGCGATGCAGGCGCATTGTGGGGAAAAGACTCCTGGGAAACAATAAATATTTTAAAATCACATCATTATGGTGCTGAGATAGCCTTAATCGGGCCTGCCGGGGAAAATCTAGTCAGGTTTGCCAGTATTGAAAATGGATATCATGATGGCTGGGGAAGGACAGGACTAGGGGCTGTAATGGGTTCCAAACTGCTTAAAGCAATAGTAGTTAGAGGGAGTAAAGGAATAAGGCCCAAAGATCCCCAAGCCCTTTTAAAAACTGTTAAAGAAGGGCAGGACTTAATTAAATCGGCATCTTCCTATAAAGTTTTTACTGAGTACGGAACTCTAAATGCTTCTATTCCCTACGGTCGTTTTGGCGCTCTTTCCGCCCATAATTTTACCAAAGGAACCCTTCCTGATTGGAGTGAAAAGGCCGGTAGGCAAGTAATCGATAAATATAGCGACAGGCACATTGCTTGCCAATCATGTATTATTGCCTGTGGCCACTGGGTCGAGATTAAAGAAGGTAAGTACAAAGGACTTAAGGTAAAAGACTTAGAGATTACTCCTACCGTATCATTTGCGGCCACCGTTGGCCTTAATACTGAAGCAACTATTAAAGCCACCGAACTTTGTCAGAAGTATGGGGTCGATATAGTCAGTGCCGGCGGAGTTATCGGATTTGCTATTGAGCTGTTTAAGAAAGGAATTATTACCAGGGAAGATGTGGGATATGAGCTCGACTGGGGAGATGATGATGCCGCATTTAACTTATTAGAGGATATTATTCATGTTAAAGGTATTGGGAAGATTTTAGCACAAGGAACTAAAAGGGCAGCTGAATATTTTACCGGAGCAGATAAGTCTGCCATCCATGTTAAAGGCCTGGAAATACCAATGATTGATCCCCGGGGCAGATGGTCCACCTGGACTCTGGGAATGTTAACCAATATTAGAGGGGGAGACCACTTACGCTGCCGGAACCCGGTAGAAAACCTGCGCTATAACGAGAATAAGCATGATTATACTAAGGAACGCTTTGGCTTTAAAAAACCAATGTATGATAAATTAGATATGCCTGAAGATTTAAAGGCTAAGATAATTGATCTGGAAAACGACATTGTAGATATAGCTCAGATGTCTAAATGGGCTGAAGACCTCATTAACCTATATAACGCTGTTGGTGTCTGCATCAGACCGCCAGTTATGGAAAAGGTCGGTCCAACTATTCTTGCGCAAGCATATTCTGATTTTACCGGAATTAAAGTATCGGCCGCAGATTTGATGCTGGCAGCGGAAAGAATCTGGAACTTAATAAAACTCTTCAATCTTCGCGAAGGAGAAGAGGTTAAAGATATAACATTCCCGCGTCGTTTTTATGAAGAAGCTGTTAATGGCAAGGTTCTGGATGAGGATAAGATAAAGAATGTATTGAAAAAATACTATGAAGCTCGTGGATGGGATGCAGATACTAGCAGACCAAAAAGTGAAACACTAGCCAGGTTAGGATTGGATACTTAGGATAGAGAACTCCTAATTATCCTATAAAGGTCGGTGAACAAAGTGAACAAAAGACTAATTATTCATGCCGAAAAGTGCAATGGTTGTGGTATATGTGAACTAGTATGTGCCCTAAGTCATAGCAAGCAATGGCATCCTTCCCTATCATGTATCAAAATTACAGCAGATGAAGAAAGGCACTTATACTTTCCCACAGTATGTGCTCAATGTATAGAACCTTTATGTAGTACTGCTTGCCTGATGAATGTTATACAAAAGGATGTAGAGACCGGATTAACCGTAAGAGATGAGCTTTCTTGTATTGGCTGCCGTGCTTGCGAAACAACTTGTCCGTTTAGTGGCTGTACCTATGATTATATTGATGGAAAAGTTGTTAATTGTAATCTCTGCCAGGGGGACCCTGTATGTGTAAAATACTGTCCTAACGGGGCTTTAGAGTTTGCATCAATAGAAGGAGCAGCAGCATTTAAAAGACATGATAGTGCTCGGTATCGCCTAATAGAGATTTTCCCAGAAGGATAATTATTACTCTTTAGAGGAGGGGCAGGGTGAGATTTGTTATTATAGGAAATGGTGCTGCCGGCAATGCAGCAGCGGAAACCATAAGAAAATACGATGAAAATGCTGAGATAATAATGTTTTCTTCAGAAGCGTTTCCAGAATACTCAGCATGTGCACTGCCTGATTATATTTCCGGTTGGATTCCTCGTTCTCACCTTTTTTTAAAAGACTATGACGACTATAAGCATAAGCAAATAAAAATAGAATGGGGACAGTCAGTTACGGAGATTGATACCGTAAACAAACAAGTAATTACGGAAAAGGGCATGACTAAGTATGATAAGTTAATTATTGCATCAGGAAGCAGAGCATTTATACCCCCAATAAATGGAGTGAATTTATCCGGCAATTTTGTTATTAAATCAGTTAGTGATGTTGATCGTATCATTGAGCATGAACCATCCCAAGTTGTTGTTGTAGGTTCTGGTAATATAGGAGTTGAAGCAGCCGAAGCTTTAGAAATACGAGGCTGCAAAGTAACATTAATAGAACTATTGGGAAGAGTTATGCCTAAGGCATTTGATGCTAAAGCTTCTGCTTTACTTTATAAAATACTAACTAATAACAATATCCGGGTACTCACTGATGAAAAAGTCTTAGAAGTTAAAGGGCTTAAGCAGGTGGAAGAGCTAGTTACCAACAGGCGCAATATTCCCTGCGATACGGTTATATGGACAGTAGGAGTCAGACAAAACGTAGAGTTGGCACAAAAATCTGGTATTAGTATAGGAAAACTAGGTGGAATAAAAGTAAATTCGCGGATGGAGACCAGCCAGCAGGATATTTATGCTTGTGGGGATTGCATAGAATCAATTGATTTATTAACCGGGCAACCGGCATTGAGTTTACTATGGCCGAATGCCAAAAGACAAGCCCAAGTAGCAGCTCTTAATTGTCTTGGTAAACCGACAGAGTACGAAGGTTCAGTTAATATTATTGTAGAAGAAATTTATGATACTCTATGTGTATCCATTGGTTTTACTGAAGAAATGCTTAGTGGCAGAGATTTTCAAGTAATAGAAAACGGAAATGAGCGATTTTATTATAGAATAGTAATAAGTAATGGTCTTATAGTTGGATGGCAAAGTATAGGAATATCTAATGGGATAGGTACGATCTTAGCCCTAATTAAAACCAGAACACCAATTGCGGAAGTAAAGAGGGTATGGCAAAATAGTGATTTGGTTGCCAAGGTACCCTGGTATTTAACCGCTGGAAATTTCCTTTTCCATGAGTTTAGCAGTATATAAAGGCATTACATAACGAGGAGAGGATTAGATGAATAATGTAATTTTCATTGATTATCATAAATGTGTTGGTTGTGGTACCTGTGAAATGATATGTTCTATGGTACACGAGGGGATATGTTCTTCATTACTGTCTCGTATCAGAATAGTGCGAGATCAGGTTAACGGCTATAATGTTCCTATTACCTGTGCTTTATGTGAAAAGGCACCATGTATTAATATATGTCCAGTTAAAGCCATAAACAAAGATAGTGGAACTGGTGCTATAACTATCCAAGACAGTAAGTGTATAGGCTGTCGACAGTGTGTTCAGGCCTGTCCCTTTGGTCATATGAACTTTAATTTTAATAAAGGAGTAGCCTTTAAATGTGATCTTTGTGAAGGTGATCCACAGTGCGTCAAATTCTGTTGGACCAATGCCATAAATTATATCCCGGTGGAATTAGCTATTGGTACCAAGCGTTTTGAAGTCGCTAGCAGAATCGTAGAATACGAAAACGCATAATCGGAATATATGCTTATTACCCCTGCGTGCCTTACCAAACCAGCTGCGTGCCGGGTTCTGACAGCTAGCTGGTTGGGGATAAGGCTGTTTGGTTTTCTTCATTCCCATACTTTTCACTTAAATAATACCCAAAAAAAACACCGGGTTACCGATGTTTAATATTATAGAAATATAGTGTTATAGTCTTTTATTGGTAGCCCCAAGGGGAGTCGAACCCCTGTCTCCGCCGTGAGAGGGCGACATCCTAGGCCACTAGACGATGGGGCCAAATTATATGGCTGCCGATCAAGGATTCGAACCCTGACGAACTGATCCAGAGTCAGTCGTGCTACCATTACACCAATCGGCAGTACTTTGGGTAAATCACCCTGTGCGAAATTTATTATAATACAGGGTAAGCATATTGTCAAAGGTTATTCAGTAATTAATCTTAAATACAATTTAGCCCCTAAGTAAAGTATGCTTTAAAGTTTACGAATATATTCTAAAGCATGGTTAATTCTCTGCAGACATCTTTCACGACCTAATAATTCCATGACCTCAAAAATTCCCGGGGAACTAGTTCTCCCGGTTAAAGCCAGACGAGTTGGGTGAATAAGTTCTCCCGCCTTAAGCTGCATCATATCAGCTTGCTTGCGCAACATGACTTCTATTGTTTCAGCCTCAAAAGGTTCACAATTTTCAATAAGGCTTATGACTTCGTTTAGGATGTTAATAGTATTAGCCTTTTTGAAATATTTGTTTACACCTTTAAGGTCAAATTCATTAACATCTTCATAGAAATATTCCATAGCGGATGGGAGTTCTTGCAGAGTTTTTACACGACTGCCTACTATGCAAAGAACTTTTAACATATAATCTTCCGAATAACGAGACAACCAGTTTTTAATTTGGCTATTTCCCCTTATTAAACTAAGAAGTCTTTCGGGATTAGTATTACTTAAATAATGGCCGTTCATCCAGGTGAGTTTTTCTATATCGTAAATAGCCGGGGAACGGGATATATTATCCAGGCTGAATTCAGCAGTTAACTCACTTAATGTCCAAAAGTCCTTATCATAGCCGCTGGACCAACCTAAAAGAGCCAAATAATTTACTAAAGCTTCCGGCAAGTAACCCTGATCCCGGAATTCCTGAACTGAAGTAGCTCCGTGGCGTTTTGATAATTTACTACGATCAGGAGCCAAAATCATAGAGACATGAGCAAAAACCGGGGGCTTAAAACCGAGTTTTTCATATAATAATAATTGCTTAGGAGTATTTGACAGGTGTTCTTCGGCGCGAATGACGTGAGTAATATTCATTGTGGCATCATCAACGACCACAGCAAAATTGTAAGTAGGCCAACCATCTGATTTAGCAATTATAAAATCATCCAGTAAAGCATTATTAAAAACTACGTCACCCCGAACCAGGTCATGAACGGTGCAGTTTCCACTCTCAGGAGACTTTATTCGTATAACCGATTTTAAGCCTTGTTGTAAGCGCTCCTTTACTTCTTGGGGGCTAAGGTTTTTGCATCTGCCGCTATATTTATAATCCTTTTTGGCCAAGCGGGCAGCTTCTTTGTCCTGTTGTAGCTCCTCGCTACTACAAAAACAATAATAGGCTTGACCACTAGCAATAAGCTTGTCCAGGTATTCTTTATAGATAGGCAGGCGTTCACTTTGCCGATATGGGCCATAGCTTCCACCCTTGTCCGGGCCTTCATCCCAATTTAAGCCCAGCCACTGTAAACCATCAATAATTCCCTGGGAAGATTCTGCGGTTGAGCGTGATAAATCTGTATCTTCCAGACGCAATACAAAAACCCCGTTATATTTACGAGCAAATAGCCAGTTAAAAAGAGCGGTTCGCGCTCCCCCAATATGTAAGCTCCCAGTTGGACTAGGTGCAAAACGTACCCTGATTTGTTGCAAGATAACTCACTCCTTCAAAAAATAGTCTATAACATATGGAGCCCTTTTTCAAAAAAAGCTGCAATTTATTGATTGAAAGTAAAGCTCCTAGTTTTATGCACCAAACAGATTCACTTTTCATATATTTATAAACGGGGGGAGTTTAATGTACATTTACAAATATAAAAGACGCAGGTTACTACTTATATTATCAGTAATTATTATTGTAGCCATTTTTATTATTGTAGACATAAAACTAAAATCCAGCATTCTACAATTAGCTAAATCGCAAGCTCAGCTCAAGGAAACAGCAGCAATTAATAGAATAGTAAATGAAAAAGTTGTAAACAATATAGAATATAAAGATTTGGTTTCCATTCATAAGGATGACCAGGGCAGGATAGTATTGATTCAACCTAATACGATAATGTTAAACCAGATCATGACCCAAACTGTTGTTGAAGTATCCAACTCAATTGCTAAAATGCGTGAAGATACTATAAGCATTCCAGCCGGACAGCTATTAGGTCCGGCATTCATAGCTGGTTATGGGCCCAAATTTCAGGTTAAAATTATTCCTGCAGGGGAAGTGCAAGTAAATGTTCTTAATAAGTTTAACCAGGCTGGGGTAAATCAAACCAGGCACCTAATTTATTTTGAAATTAATAGTAATATTAAAATAGCAGTTCCTTATCTTGATGAAACAATTCGTGTTTCTACTGTAATCCCATTAGCGGAAACTATAATAGTAGGTGAAGTGCCTGAAACTTATTTAAACTTTAGCGGTACACTTTCCCCGTTACTATTAAATGAAAAAGTCCATAGCAATTAAAAAAATCAATCTATAAAAATCTATAAAAAATTATATATAATTACTTGACATAAAATCACGAGCATGATATTATACTTCTTGCACCCGACAAGGGAAGCAAAGTTCTAGTCAAAACCGAACAGCAAGGAAGAAGTGCGGGAGGCAAGGGACTGCATTCGAAAGGAAATGGATGCAAGCCTTAACTCCGAAGTAGAAAAGACAGCCTT